>OGFG01000009.1_pt1 | contig 181151 bp, 294 predicted proteins | sample 1570761 | NCBI WGS metagenome assembly OGFG01 (sample SAMEA2581938, study PRJEB24529) | metagenome | biome: Human gut stool | place: China | collected 2011
GTAATAAAATCTGGAAGACTTTGAATCCGATTTAGATTCTTGAATATTTCTATAAGATATTTATGATTATCGGATGCAATTTTTGTATCACATTGAATCTTATCAATGATATTGCATCCACCACAGAACGGTTCTATATATGTTTTTATATCATAATCTTTTATTCTCTGCTGAATAATCGGAATTATATATTTCGATATTCGAGACTTTGATCCCATGTATTTCATTAACAACTATTAAGAGCAAAGAATTCTTTAATGTACGTACAAATCTCATACTCCTTTCGTTAAGTTTTCTTAATAAAAATTCAATTTCATAACTAGATGTTTGCAACCATCTAATATATTATTCTCTTGTCCAATTGGAAATTTCGAGCAGAAACGCTCTAAGAAGTTATTTTAAAATTACTATTTGATATCTCCATTCATCTTTGCATTGAAGATAGCTTTCAGATATTCTTGTGGATTATCTTTTGCAGCCTGGAATCCTCTTTTCTGTCTCTGAATATCATCTAGTACGGGCTTATACTTTGGACTATTGCCTACTTCATTCCTATATTTTTGCACCTCTTCACGAGTTACAATTTCTTTGTCCACTAGAATTCGCAACACTACTTGTACATCAACCAATGCTTTCATAATAGTTTCCTGCATCTGTAATTCATGCAAGGCTTCGTCTGGTTTATAATAAGAATCATTGCTTACCGCCAATATTTTTACCTCCTAGATTATCTAACTCTTCTTCGACTAATGCGTTAATCTTTCTCCAACAAGGGATACATATATGATACGGTTGTCCATGTAGACGACATGATCTAAGATATACAATCATATCATTGTTTAATTCTCTATCACATACCTTACACATACAACCATTTTTTGCGTGTCGTATTTCTACTTCATTCAGATTGCCAACAAAACTTCTGTCCATTTTATTTTCCTTATTAATCTACATAATCTGTGAATTTTTTACCACAGCAAAGACATTTAACAGTCTGGCATTCTACAATACCGCTTGGCAAGAATTCATATACAAACTGTTCACCGGCTGTTGCATGTGACACACAACCATTTTTTTGATGTCTTTTGCACCAATTATCTAATCTTTTGCTTGTCTCAAATGTCATTATTATTCCCCTTTCATTCCTGAGTCTGTAATCATATCTACAATATTATTTAATGCATCATATGAATATTTTCCAATTCTTTCTACTGAAGCAAAACCGCTATTTCTATTCTCAGCATTTTCAATCAATGTTTCAATACATTGATATGTTACATAAATCAGTGCATAATTATTATCAGCCCTTATTTTATCAATAGCTGAATCTCCTGTCGGTTCTGTATATCCAATCAAACGAGATAATACTTCTACAATTGTTTTATTATCCATCTTTTATTTTCTCCTTATTTGTCATAAGTATATGGATCGCTTTCCCATTCTGCTTCACATGTCAAACAAGAAAAGCAATCTATTTGATAATACATATACTTTTCTGGCTTAAATAAATAATATAATATTCCTCTGTCTGTTTCATGTTTCTTCCCATACCAATTTTTACAAGTACCAGAAATTATCCCTTTATTTGTTATACCATTTTTGTAATAAGATATTGCACTTTTATCTTCTCCGCAACACGGACATTTATCGCATCCTACTAATGCAGCTTTTCTTATCTGATCTTCTACCAAACATTCTTTTGCTGTTTTTGTTATTTTCATAATTCACATCCATTCTTTAAAACAGAAATCTTCTAGACATTCACTCAAACAAGAACGATCTTAATCAATAATTTCGCCTCTTATCATTTCCTCTATCTCTTCATCAGAAATCTCTTTATATTCTACTTCATATCCGAGATATTTCAGGAGATCAATCCAATCATCATAATCAATTCTATATCCATTTCTGAAAAAATCCTCATAGTGAAGAACTTCATAACCATTTGCTATTATAAGTTTAATTTTATTTTTTTTGAATGATGTACATTCTGTCAAATAACAATATTTTAAAAAATATTCTTGTCCAAAAGAATCTTCAACAAAAATTGTTGCTGGTGTAGAATTACAATCTACTTTAAAGTTATAAACCATTTCACCTAATGTTCTATCTTTGTTTCTTTTGTAAATTTTTATACTGTCTAAATCGATATCATGATTTATTGGAACTGTATACTTATCAATAAAACCTGTTATATACGGTGTTTTATAATGCATAATTCTCACCTCATTTCTACTTCACCAAATTGCATTGTATTATCACAAAAAGTCTTCATCGCACAATACATCCCGCACAAACCATTTGACTGAACACCTGTTAATCCGTCACAAGAAAGTCCAATTATGTTTACTAATTCGTCAATTGTATCTTCATTCATAAACAAATATGGTTTATATCCGTTCTCAAGTTTATAAGTGTGAATCTTTTCATTTAGTTTCATAAAGTCTAATTTTTTAGTTGTAATTGTAAATCTATCAGGTTTCATAGCTTTACTCACCTCGTTCCTGTTTTTACAAAAAATAAACGAATGATACCAAATAATGCAAAACTTGATCAGTTACATATGATATTTTTTGATATCTCGCCTTTAGCGGATCAATAATACAGTGTGTCAAAAAAACAACTCCAAGCTGCCAGGTTAATCCAAAGGCAAGGTAAAATGGTAAACAATACAACGCACAATGTACGAATAAATGATACCAATTACTTCCTTTAGTCTTTGCAATAAAGTCACTTTGTAAAACATAATCACCAACCAAATGACAAAACACTAATAAAATTACCTTATTCATATATCCCATCCTTTACTTTAACAGGACAGTTATGTGCATCATAATAATTAACAATCTTATTCTCTTTCATGTCAATTTTTACATAAGCACTTGCATGTGGAAATCCACCATCAAATCCTTTTACATACATATAATTATCAACAAGTTTAGTTCCTACAATCTGAAGATTATTTTCTGCGAACCATTTTCCAACAGTTAATTCTGCATAGTCTTTTAAAGTATCGTGATAATTATAATCTTCATACATACAAATCATATTATTACCTCCTAATATTCTCTAAATGAAAGAGTGAATTCAACGCTTTCTAATATCTGCCAATGGAGTTCTCTTAACAATATTCTCTGTAATACATTCCTCAAAAACATAATCTGTAATTGGCTTTAGCAGTTTACACATGTCTACATTACACTTAGATCTATATTTACCACAAAACCAATCGCCACCACATTCCATTCTTGATAAAGGACATTCATTTGCACATCTTGGCATTTCATCTACAATAATTTTCATAATTTCCTTCCACATACAGGACAGTACTTAATTTCCATAATATTGCCGGTGTAATAATCATCATCACACTCGTGCCAAAAGTTATAATTATTGTTATTTTCATCATATGTAATACAATCACATACTTCACGGCAATATTGACCGTTCAATTCATCTTCATTGTATATTTTATTGCAAAAATAACAAGTTTCCATCTACATACCTCTCACCATGCAAGCCAAAATATTTTTTAATTTGTCATTAGTTGGTGTTATGAAATTCGTTCATCAATTCATTTTTTTGATGTTTTGTCTGTTCTAAACCAATAATCTTCATGACCATTAGCTTCTTCAACATGATCAAAAATAAAATTTTCTTTAGTAAACATATTTTCACCTCGCTTGAAATCAATCTCTCATATCAGTTAATGGCCTAGCATATTTTTCTGTCATTTCCATGTACAAACAAGCTAATCCGTATTGTAAATTAAAACTAGGCATATTTAAATTTTCTTCCGCATACAGGACAATAATTAATTTTAATATTGCATGTATAATAATCATCGTCACATTTATGCCAGATACAAAAAATATTATTTATATTGTCATATGTAATACAATTGATAAACCCTTTTCTGTTAATTGGATGAGTTTCATTCAAATCTAATTCAAGCCCATCGCAAAAATCACACATTTATTTTTAATCCTTTCTGTTGATGGCTGTTCTACCCTTGAGATGCTGCTATCAGGCTCACATGGTAGATAACTATTTAAACTACACTGTTATACCATCACTCAATTGAAATCGACATTTCATGCTCGTATTACTCTACAAATACGCTCATATTTGGCGTAAATTTTTCCGTTTTGTTCGTTAGAATACTTTTTTACCAACTCTTTCATTTTCTCGTTAATGTCTTCCTTATTTACGTCAATTTCATAAGCATATATACATGTTTCGTCATCATATACTTCTTTCATAACTCGAATAAGGTCTACGATTTCAGTCTCTATTTCTTTTTTCTCATGGTCTTTCTTCCACTGTTTAAGGATTTCAATAACTTGTTCAGGTTTATCTTTTCGGAAATCTTGACACGTTATCTTCCCTTTTACTTTACCAATAGGACATCCATTAAGGCATTTATGTTCGCAACAAATTTCGCCTAAAATCTTAGTTGCTTCCGCTGCTGTCAATTCGTCTAATAGTTCGAATTCTGATTCAAAACCAATTCTCCAAACATGTTCATCGCCACAATCTACGTTAAAACCGTCTTGGTAACAAGTAAGACCATCTGTAGAAGGTCTATTAGTAATAATACCAATTTTTCCTTCTGCGCCATAACAACCAGTAGTTGCTCTGACAATTTTAATTTTATCTCCAACTTTATATTTCATCATTCTTTTTCCTTCCTTTATTATCTTTGCGTTTTTTCATTTTCATCTTCCAACAGTTCAGGATTGTCAAATATGTTGCCTACAGTATGGAAACCATCTAAATCCGCCCAATATCCCAAGTCTTTTCCGAGAAACTTAATATTGTTCCACTTAATTGCGAAGCATCCGTTTTCATACACAACTGTTCCCTTATACCATCCAACCTGAACAATATCTCCCTCAAAGATTTTCTTTCCGATCTTGTCGGTCAGCCCTGTGTACTGGCAAACTGTATTCGGGTCAACATCATAAAAACCAATGCCTTCAATGTCCCATTCGTCACAAGCCATTCCATTATACTCGGCAATCACCAAATCACCGACAAAAACGTGCCTAGGTTTTTGATAACCATCGTCAAACAAATATCCATCTACCCATTCACCATTATCGACACGTTTCCCTCTAAAAAGTATTTCTCTATTCATAATCTTCTACTGTCTCCATTTTTTTCAGATCCTCAATAAATCAAGATTCATTAATTATCTTTCATGAATTTCTCTAGATTTAAACACATACACTTAATTAAGATACTTTATGCTTCCATATAATTAAATTTGACAATATCCATAGAATCATCCATCCCTTTTTGACTAAGCAGATCGAGAAGATTAGTTCCAAAATGATCATCTTGAATGAAAATCTGTTTTACACCATATCTGGAACACATTTCTATAATAATATCTGCTGCAGCGTCTGTTTTAGAACACCATTTTGAATATACGATTTCAGCTTGCGGTGCAGACACTGCAATTTGAATATTATTTTTATTTATATTAACATAAAGTGTATTATCCATATTTGTGCCAAGCTTTTTACGATTTTCAATGCGTTTCAATCTTTCGCGCTCTTTTGGCGAAATTTCATCATCAATAATTATATCTTCTAAATCTAATAAACATTGTTTAAACCATCTAGAATCATCTCCCGCTGCTGGATTATATGTTTGCAATTTCTGAATAATCTCTAATGCTTTATTTTCTAATTCTTTATTCATCTTTTAGTTTCTTCCTTTCAATTTTTCTATAATATGTGGGTATGGATTTTCACCATACATAGCTACTCACACCCTTCTGCCTAATCAGACCCAGTATCATCAGCTATTTCACTGTTTCAGATACCGACGGAATTGAACCGTTAGAGCAACCTATCTGTCATTAGCGTCTACATATTCCGCCACCACACATTATTTATTTTAATTCATAACATGAACAAAATATTCTTGGTAAATACTCGACAAACCAATCTTCTATAACTTTATCTTTCGCTTTACATATATAGTGGTCTGGTGTATACATGTCCTTGGGTGTTACAAACATATTATATTTACAGTATTTACATCGTCGATGTCTTTTTCTATAGTCAATAATTTTCTTTTTCATAACGATATCTCATTCTTTCGTCAGTTTTCTTCCGCACCATGGGCAATAGTTGATATATTTTTTATCATGAAAAAAATCATCATCATAACTATCCCATGTCATCGTTTCGATATCCAAATAATATTCATTAGTCAGTGGATCGATAAAAATTCGATTATCATCAGATTCATAGTTACAATATCTGCACATTACATAATCACTTCCTTATAATAGTCTAATAATTTGTTCATATAAGCAAATATCTTTGTCATTAATAGCTTTATTAATATGCATATGCCCAAACAAATGTCTTTTATATTTTGTCGTAACTTTTATATCTTCTAGATAATTTGTAAGGACATCTGGTTCATATAAATTATTACCACTCATAAGATATAATTCTGACGTCGAAGGACTGTGGGTGATAATAAAATCGACCATATTGTTATTCTCTTTTAATACATTGATTCCATGCTGCATTTCCTCATCAGTTGGCAATTCCTCTTCCCACCAAGATAAATCCTTAACACGATACATATATTTACCTTGTTTATCAAGTTTCTTTGCTTTTTCCTGCCAATTAGAATCATTGTAATCAAGAATGCCATCTTGAATATCATGGCTGCTTGCCCCACCAAAAGCGAAGAACTTTGTTTCATCAATTGTAAATACTTCTCCTCGTATAAGATGTAATACATGGGTTCTTATCTCATGTACTTTGCCACCATGCCATTCTTTTATAGGATAAGTTGAAAGTCTTTTGTGATTTTCATGATTCCCATCTACAAATACTGTTGTAAACGGTTTTTTGTTAAGCCAATCTAACCAGTACTTTTCTTGTTTACTTTCCTTATCTCTATTCCAAACAAGACCGAAATCTCCAAGAATAATAACTACATTTTCATCTTTGTTATTAAAAAAATCCTTTTGTTCGTAGAAACTATTTTTACTTAACCTGGTAGGATCTCCATGTATATCACCAGTCACATATACTGCCATAGCTCATCAGCCTTCCATCTTTTATCATCCTGACAAATTATTCTTTATCTTCTCTTGCTCTCCATGCTTCCAGAACTGTCAATAATCTTTGTCCTTTTTTAGTTAACCAGCATCCACCAATACTACTCCCATGTGTTGTAAAATCTTTGTCATCAAGAATATACATCATGAATTGTAACAGACCATATTGAATGTCGTTATTATAATCAAGCAAAAGATCATTTTTGTATCTATCAATAACCTCCTGATAATCAATTTTTGATATTACAAATTCGTTTCGTATATTTAGATATCTTCTTATCGTCTCATATGTAAATTCTGGATTTCCACATCCGCATAGACCCAATTCTTCGTGCATGTAAAAATCTAGCAGTGGATCGATAAGACTTTCTTCGTACCATTCTTTTCTATATCCCTTTATGACATCGTTGTTATATGCGATATTAGATTCTGGATAATTGTCTACAATGTATTCCGCTATTTCACTTAACTTCATATTTTTATTCTCCTACCACGCAATTTTATATTCTGTTTCGTTATACTGTGTTGAAGATGTAATTTTGTATCCTAGTTCTTTCAGGTAAGCAATTGTGGCTGATGAAATGTTAGTTTCATAAATCCAACAACTGTACTCACCCTTACGCATTGCTGCCTCGATTTCAGGCACAATAGACGCTAATTCAGCATCTATTTGCTCTTTATATGCTTTGTTCGAGATATTTCTTGCTTCTTGTGCTGTAAACATATATTCTCCTATTTAAATAAATTCTTTAAGTAATATTCAAAGTATCCTCTGATAAATAATCCAGAATATTTATTGTCTGGCATAAAGAAGATTGGAATATTGTACTTAAACCATATAGAATGCAGCGAAGCCCAAAATGATTTCTTATTATATTGAGTATCATAATTCCCAGATGCAATATCGGCATAAGAACCATTTTCAATCAACAGTACTTTATTCTCTGGTGCCAAACATAGTTCCTTCTCAAATCTATCTCTGCCATTTGTCAAATTACCACTAATTTCTTCCAGACTGCCCTTGCGCTCCACGACAATCTTTTTATCAAAGTATAATGGTCTTGGAATAGAAAGCTTTTCATTCTGTTCGAGCATAAAACTATAATCACCATATGCCAGTGCTTTCTTTTTATATTTGATGTCTTTTCTATCGAAATAATCAGTGATGTGAGAGAACGATTTTTCCCTCGTATCGATCAGAATAACGATGGAGGAGATTAGTTCCTCCATCTCTTTATCTGTATATTTGTAATTGCTAAATATCTTGAACCACCTCCTCTACATTATTTTTTACTGTGAATTTTCCAAGCCAAAATTCGAATTTATCCGGAACTTCCTTATATATTTTCTTTCCTGTTTTGGGATCGACCTCGCCCGTTGGTTCTTTTTTATTTTTCTTTTCCAGGGAAATTATGTATAGAATTGAACCAAGTTCGAATGGATTACGACTATATTGACTTGTCCACATTTTGACTGTTCGTGTTTTACCGCTATAGATTTCAAATAACTTAACATTCACAATAGATTTTTTGATGTCTAATTCAGAAACATAATATAAACGTCTATTCACTTCTGGATCTGAACCACTCACAATTCCAATAATTTCCCTCTGATTGTCAAGTCTTTCTTTTAAAGTTACTTTTTTGTATGGTATTTTAGAAATTAATTCACATAAGACTTTTTCAGAATCAAGTTTATTAAACTGTTTTGCTGTCTCATTTCCATATTGAGCAAGTATAACAAATGAGATATTATTTTTCTCTGCCTTATCCTTTGAAATTTGTTTTGCACCTTTTAACAAATCATATAATTTTGCAGTCTCAAGCAATGTATTCACATCACCATACTTCTTAAAATAATTAATTCTAATAAGTTTATTGACTATAGTTTTATTGATTGAATTTAGAAACAGCACATCAAGTACATCAGTAAATGTTTTATATTCCGATGTTCCCAATTCATAAAGAGTGTTAACGACTCCTTCACCAAACCCTTTTACACTTGATAAATTAGGATATATAATCATATTCTTTTCGTTGATTGTAACTTTTCTATTGTCTGCTCCAAATTCATAATCTCCTAGTTTATATCCCCAAAATTTAATTGCTTCTTTCACAAGAGCATCAATTTTATCTTTTTTATTCTTCTCTTGATAATGATTAATTGCTACTTCATAAAAAATCTTAGTATGATGAGCTTTAAACCATGCTTGATAAGCAGAATCACCACCCATGCTATAAGCATGAGGAGAGTTGAAGGCGTACAGGCCAGAAGACTCGATTACATTCCAAACATTATTAAAATTATCTGTTTTACCAATCTCTTTTTCCCAACCTTTAATTAATCGCTCTTGTAATTCTTTTAACATTTCAGGATGCAGCCTATATTTTTTCTTTGAAATATTTTTAATAACACCATATGTTTCTGTCATCTTTAATTGTAAGAAGGATAGTACTTTCATAATTGATTCCTGATAAAGCATGAAATGAGCTGTATCAGACAACAAATCATCAATCTTTTTTTCTCCAGTTGTATATGGTTCACGATTTAAAAAAGTACTAAGTAGTGAAGCAAAGCCTGGTCGAATTGCTGCAATAAAACTACTTAATTCTGCAAGGTTCTGCGGTTTATATTTTTTTACTCGATTGGTAGTAGCTTCTTTTTCGCATTGATTTATACAACACGTAATGCCATTTGCATAAATGTCCCATGTCTTTTCATCTCCATCAATCATATGTCTCAGTTCTTCAAACGTAGGAACTTCCTTGCCAATACTATGAAAAAATTTATACGTAAGATATACACTATCTACAATAAGAAAATCTTCTTTTACATACCCAAATTCATCAAGATAACCACCTTCAATAGCAGCGCATATAGTTCTTTTCCCAGTCGATTCTGAAACAGCACTAATTAACCCTACTTCTCTTCGAATGTCTCCGTCAAAAATGAAATGTCCACAAGCATGTACTTTTAAATTGATTGTGATTCCCTGATATTCATTGCTTTGTTTAAATAAGTCTAAATACTCTTCTGGAATATAATCTTCAACATGAATATCTTCTTTTTCGTCATCATCCGCATATTTCAATGCTTTATTATATTCATCCAGATATTTAGAGATTTGATTTGCATCTTCTGGGCGTACATCATTTGCTCCCGCATATAACTGCCATGCAGCTTTTTCTTTTAATTTTTCTATCGCCATTAATGGATAACATCCATGCTCACCGAGTAATTTTCTCGCTGCTCTTACAAAAGGCTCTTGTGTGGCAACGTTCATGTCAATATCAGGCATTTGTCCTGCAAGAACACGTTCTTTCGTTAAAAATCGTTCCGGATAAATTGGAATGTCGGCGTTAAAACGGTCTACAGTAGTAAGTCCCAACAGTTTGTTTGTAATAAATGATGCAGCACTACCTCTTGAGGTAGTAGTTAAAATTCCTCCTTCGTTATTAACTGCATCATCTATAATTGATTTGCTCGTCAAAAAGTAATCGACTACGCCAGCTTCCATAACCTGTTTTGCTTCATAACGAATGCCATCAGCTTTTTCTTTAGACTTATCCTTTTCTTTTGCATAAGCCCTATTTAAAATATCTTTATAAATTTTGCATTTTTCTTTATAGGTTTTATCTTTATAAACACTTGGTATTTTAAATTTTCTATCTAAAACAATTACTTCGCATTCTGATACAAAAACATTGGTGTTCATAATCGCTCTAAATATTTCCTCTTTATTTAGAACTCCCTGTTCTATAAACCTTTTTATAACCGTCTGAGTATCTGGATAATCAAGATACCATCCCTTTTCGTCTGGATAATTGATGTTCTTATATTTTAGAATCTGATCACGTTTAATAGAATTTTCTTCTTTAACATAATGACTATCAAGGCCACAGATGATCTGAATATTATGTTCTTTTGCAATTTTCAATATTCTTTTATTGAGTTCTTTTTGCTTATCGGTATTGTGATATTGAACTTCAAGAAAAAAATTATCTCCAAAATACTTATGGACTTTCAGCCAAACTTCTTCAGCATCTTCATAGTTCCACCCTGCTAAACATGCAGACGTAATGATCACATTGTCTTTTGGGATGTTAAATAATAGTTCTAAATCAATGCGTGGTTTATAGTAATATCCATCAATGTTTGCCATAGATAAAGCAAAATTAATATCTCGACGTCCCTCTGCATTTTTTGCTGCTATGATCATATGACAATTTGCTCTGTCTTTTTCTTTTCTATCTTTTACCCAGTAAACTTCCGAAGAATGAATATATTTAAGATGTTCTTTTTCAGCAACTTTATATACTTGAAATTGATTCCCCTGTGATCCATGCTCTCCTGAGTATAAACACTTTGCACCAAATTCATGTATTCTTTCCGCATATGTTTCTATAGATTCTGCACAGTCCGGTGTTGATGTGTTACTAAAATCTTTGTGACAATGATAGTTCTCTAAATATAAATTCTTTTCATATTCTTCTGGTGAATAAGGGAATTCAAATGTCAATGTAGGAATAATTTTTTTTATCAACTCAATATTAGAAATTTTAATCCACCTCCGAAAGTACATCGCATACTGCTTTTAGTACAAATTTTCTACCTAAAAATCCACTATCCAGACTACATACGGCTTCGAATTCATCATTCATAGTGCTATGATCCTCCATATCATCAAATGAACCGTCGAAGTTCCATTTGATAATCTGCAAGTAATCATTCGGTTTTAGAACTAAATGCTTATAATCACTCATCTGACCAATTTCGTAATCACAAATATTATCCATATAAGCTCTTACTGGTTTAAAATTTGTGCCAGAAATACGATCAATCTTTTTGATATTCTTTACTAATCGTCTGGTAATATCTTCGACATCAATTTGAATATCAATGTCAATTGTTGGTTCTTTAAACTCTGGAAGGTTTGTTTCGACATAAGACAAGAAATTGTTAAGATCTGATTTTTTGATTTGAATACCCGATGCAAGTTCATGCCCATCTGCTTTTGCATAACCACTATCATTGCAGATTTTTCGAAAATCATCAACACCTACGGCTCTCATAGAACCTGCGTATTTTGATCCGACATCTTTCAACACTAAGATCGGCTTTTGATACTTTTCTAGTAGCTTATTTCCTAATAAACCAGCAATACCATATTGTGTATCAATATATACAGTGATTACCTTTTGATCCTTTTGTTTCTCACATTGTTCATAAACATTCGGCAGTAAACGCTCCACTTCTTGATTTTGTTCTTCCTTACATTTCTTTAATGCTTTTACATAGGCAAGCACTTGTTTGTTATTATCTTCTAGAAATGCATTCATAGCAGTTTCATTTTCACCCATACGGTTCGCTGCATTTACAATTGGAGCAATACTAAATGCAATTGCCGTACTGTTGAATTCAAATCCGCCGACAATCTTCTTAACTGCTGGATTATAAATCTTCTCAAGTCCTTTCGACACGATATAACGGTTTTCCATAACTGTCATATCCATCATATCTCCAACTAGACCACATGCCGCAAGATCTACTAATTCATCTGCATAATCTGTAAGAAATTGTTCATCCAAATATTTACAGAATTTCCATACCACCCCTGCTCCAGATAATTGCGAATTATCATAATCTCTTTGAGAAGAAATAAGAATTGTATATGTATCATATGGAATTTCCCGTTTAATTGCATGATGGTCTAAAATAAGTACATCGATTCCTGCTTCTGACAATTCTTTATACTGAATTTCGTCTTCGTCTAAACTATCTACAACAATCAATAAATCTAAAGATGCAAACTGCTGCAAATTTTGTCCTTTTAGTCCATGCTGCTTACCGTCATCAATATATGTAAAAATATCGTCTGTAAAATATCTCAAATATCGTGTCATAATCGTTCCTGCCGCGATTCCATCAGTATCTGTATCAAATAAAATACCAATGTTTTCGTTTTCTTCAATTGCCCGATTAATACGTATGTATGCTTCATCAATCCTATATAAAGAATCCAGTGGAAGTAAATCTTCTTCTATTGGATTTAAAAAATGTTTCGCATCTTGAACTCCTCTTTGTTGAAGAATCGTATCAAATACTTCATCCTCATACATTCCCCTACAATCGTTTAAAATATTATAATTCTTCTTCGTCCTTATCATCTCCTAGTATTAAAATTTCATTATTTATGATATACTCAAATTTTTCTTTACCCATGTCGCTTGCAGAAACCTTTGGAGCATAATATGATTTTGTCCAATCCCAATATCCAATCTCAAATTCCGTAAACTTAGAATAATGACGTAAAACTTCTACGTTTCTCTTTATATTGTCCAATTCATATCCTTGATCATGTAGAAAAATTACCTTTGTTGGATGTAGCTCCACAAGCAACCGTGCTTGCTGTACACTTAAACTTCCACTCATAAGCGCAACAGCGTTTCTATATCCGTATGAATAACATTGCATGACAAATTTTTCTGCTTCTCCTACAAAAACAGTATTTTCAACAAGATATTGATAATTTTGAGCATAACCAAATAATGTAGTGCTGCAACGCCCAGGATAAGAATAAAAATATTTCAGCGCACCATCTGAAATCTCATAATTAAAACGTTCCTTAACCCCAATAAGCTGTCCATATTCATTTCTGATGGGAATAACAATTCCTTGTGATTCGACGTCATATCTTATTCCAAAATACTGCTGTGCATCTAATGATATATGATCTTTCAAAAATCGAATATTGGGATAGAATTGAAATTCATCTAATATTTTTTCGTCATATATTTTCGATTGAATAGTGTTTCTTTGTCTAATCTTTTCATAAAATCCTCCAAAGATTCCTTTTTTCTGAAAGTGTCCAATATAATCTTGTATATGTAACACATTTTTTATTTCATTTAAGACATCTACAAATTCTACTTTTCTTTGATTGGTGATATATGAAAAGATATCAGTTTGAATATTTCGAGCATAATCATGTACGTACAGCCAATTATTATTTTCAAGCTTAATTACAATACTTTTTTTCGAAGATTCTTCATCTCGCCCAAATTGCATGTATGTAGGCCGAATGACTATATTGCAGTATCCAAAATGTTCCAATACCTCTTTTAGTTTTTCTGGATTATTTAATAGCTCTTTTTTAATATCTTCTAACATATATCACCACCAAGTTATTTTTTATCTTATTTCTCCATGTTTCGGACGGCATTGTGCCACTTCTCTGAAGATAGAATGATCACCTGAAAACTTTAAAAGATACGCAATACCAGTATCACTGGAGTTATTACCATTCCGAGTTTTTTCTACAAATAACATTCTCCATACTGCATTTGGATCTGCTTTATATTCCTCTTCAATCCATTTATCGTTAATCTTTTTCAATCTAAATGGATGGCAATAATATTTACTTTTTTCATCAAGTTCTTCAGCATAAACAGTTCGCATAAGGAACAAATTCTCAAGAATTTCTTTCGTCTGCTTGGCATTACTAAGGCAACTGGCATCCAGGAATAATTTTCCTTTCATATATTCTGCCAACTGAACTGATGCCAACATGATTAAATTATATTTTTTTGCCAACTTATCTAACTCTCTACTGTCTCTAACTAAAGACAAATCTTGTCTGGAGGATGAAAAATCGCTCTCCTGGATTTTAAACGTATCGTATAGAACTGTATCATATCCAAATTTAAGAACATTCTCGCGTACTTTCTTTTTAATAACAGCCATGTCTGCATCGTTCATAGCAATGAACTTTACGCGACCCTTATAATTCTTTCTCCAGAATGCTTGCACATCTTTTAATTGCTCACGACTTTCCTTGTTTATATCACCCACAGACATTTTCTTTTTCGTGAGTTTAAAATATCTGTTCCTCTTGCCAAGGAGCCAAACCATAAATTTAATTTTAAATTTTTTAATATTTTCTTCGTTGGAAATAATAAGAATTTTCCGATCATAATATAGAAGAGCCATGAGAACTGTAATCCACCAAGTGGATTTTCCTGCGCTACTGAATCCTCCCATCATTGTGAGAGTTCCTTCTAACAATCCCATTATTTGCCTAGATAAAAAAGGAAAACAATTAATTTCTTCTCCGTTTTTATCATATCCTGCTATATCAAAAGGTACACCATTTTCTTCACCTTCTGCACATGATTCAATAAATTCGTCATCGAAATCTATTTCTTCTTCTTCCAGGATCTTGCTCGAATATCCGGTACCATAAGTGCTTATTCTTGCCTCATACCAATCCGTTACCTCTTCAGCAGTCATCTTTCGAAATAATTTAATAGGAATAACTTTCTTATCCTTGATATTAATCTCTTTTAAAAGATTAAATCCATCATCGCACATGCGAAGCATAACATTTTCTCGATACAAGATATCAATGTATGTATCAAAATTCTGTGTATTGATAATGTCCATCTGATGCTGAATTGAATCCCATCCACCACAATCCTCATATCGATCAATGACTTCTTGTTTTGAATTTGACAGAATAGTTATTTCATCAAGAGAGTAGAATCCTTTTTTTCGTAAATCTTTCAGTAATGAAAAATAAAACCGACCATCAACAGTGATAAAATCGTCCTTTTCGAATGTCGTATCATCCAAAAGAAGCATATCCTTAAAGAAACAGCTTATAACGTTTCCTTCATATTCGATTCGTCCTTTTAATAGCTGCGCAGGATACTTTTCTTTGACACCTGTAATAAATTCAGCTATATTACTCACCTACCTGTTCTTCAATATCAGATAAACTTCTTTTCTTCTGTCGTCGTTTATAATGACCATCCGGCATATCAACCTTCACCTGTTTAGGTGTTTCTTTTTCTTTTGCTTTAAAATCTGCAATACCGTTTTTGATAATTGCAGAAAAATATCTGATTTTAGCGTATTCACTCGAATAGTCTCTTTGCTGAATGACAGATGTCATGTAATCTTTATTCTCTTCTAAATATGCTAAAATCCGATCATAAGAATAAGATCCAAGTATAAAACTTAACTCTTTGAATAATGCAGTATTAATTACTTTATAACCAAAAATCTCATTAATACACTCGTATGTATCGTCTCTTATTTTTCTGTCATGCAATACAGTTAGATATTCTGCTTCATTGCAGTAGTAGATGTTTTTACCATCCACTACCACTTTGAAAGCATCTTTTCTATCTATCTTGTTATCGCAATATCTGCATTTAACAAGCATATCTGATACTCCTTAGTTCATCATATCGTAAATTCGTTTCAGTCCATCTTCATCTACATCATTGAGTTTTCCATATTCCGCAATGACTTTTCTGACGCTTGCTTTCTTATCTTTATCCGTACATTCTTTGAACATTGTGCGAATTACGGCAGCGAGATCTTCTGGATAATCAGATGTTTCTACTACGGTTTCTTCTGGTTCCACTGTCTCTTCTACTGGAATATCATCAATATCCTCATCTTCTTCAATCGGTTCCAGATCAGGTTCTACTTTCGCAATAGACTCCGCTTTGTTTACAGTAACTTCTACCGATTTTTTCTTCTTCGAATTTTTAATTGCGTCTTTTAATGCTCTCAACAGTTCATTCGCATCCAGTGGAATTTCTGGTTCAATCTCAGATAATCTACTCTTGCTGTCGATGCTATAATTGTCATCTCTGAATACAATTTTTCGTTTTTCATCTTTAATTTTGCTCATCTTAATTTCTTGTTTTGTAACAATATTTTTACGACCTGTTCCCTCCAGATTAATAGTTCTATCAATACAAGCAATACCAATAACATGGAATTTCGTTTTAAATCCTTCAAAAATTCTTTGAGAAATATCAGTCGAAAGGACAGAATATTCCTCCTGAGTTAACGGATCGACCTTATTTCTCATTTTTACATGTCCAGTAAACCAAGTATTCACGCCAACCTTTTTAAGTTCCCATACTCTATCAAGAGCTAATTCTACAAGTTTGTCGTCTGCTTTCCCAAATCCAGACCATGCAGCATTCATTGTTTTTGCAGGTTCAAAACCTTTTTTCCCCATATTTTCTGTATTCCACAGTTTAATTACGTAAGGACACATAATCTCTACAAACTGATCCAGTGTATCAATCACAAGGATTTTTAGATCTGGATAATCTGTTTTCTTATTTCTAATAATATCTTTTGTTACATCATCAAACTTTTTCCAATCTTCACATGTCTCGTATGTATAACCTTCAAGAGCCTCCATTCCCTGTTCTTTACCCATATCAAGAATCATATATCCATCTGGGCCAAACTCTGTTTCACACGCTTTGGCAATAGTTGAAGTCTTTCCAATTCCTGCTTCACCAAGTAAACAAATTGTAAAGTCGTTTAAATTTTCGCTAATTGTACTTCTTTTACCGTATTTTCCCATTTTCAAAATCTCCTTTTATTTTAAATTCATCCGCAATTTTTATTGAATTATCATAAGACCACTCTCGACACAATTTTTCTTCAGCTTCTTTCCTTGCTTTAATTGCATCCTCTTTTTCAACGTAAGATCCAAGTTCATAACGTAAGCCGTTTCTTATTAACACCGATCGCCATTTCCCAGTGTCTTTTCTATAACTAACACCTTTGCATTTGGATGTATTATTTTTTGCTAACTTTGCATTAGATTGATTATTAAATCTATTAGCCTTTCTTAAGTTGATTTTTCTATTATCCGAAACATTATGATTAATATGGTCTATCTCGATTCGTGAATCATCTTCATTCATAATCAATCTATGTTGTTTTATGCCGTTTCTATCTACGACATAGCCATCTTTATCATACATCCAACAATAATTTTTGATCTTTTCATAATCTTCTAAGTCAAAATAAAATAGTTCGTTCTTTGATGTATAACCAATTCCATAATCATTGGTTAAATCGTATTTGTTATATTTCTTTTTTGTTAAATGATTACGAACAATAATCGCTTCTCTATTCAAACATCCGCAGGATCTTGTATGGCCATTCCTCAAACTGTAACCCCTTACTTTAACATTCTTGGTTCCACAATCGCAATCACATAACCAATAAATAATTTTTTGACCATCTTCTAAAGGAAGCTTACTTTTTGCAGTAAGCCTCCCGAATTTTTGTCCCGTCAGATCAATAAACTTACCCATTATAATTCATCATCATCGTCAAAAAGATCCTCAGTTCCTTCTGGCAGTTCTTGCTCGATACTATGAATCACCATGTCGTCTGCAGTGTACACCGTGTCCTGGCGGCCTTTCGTGAACCCTCTGGCTGGTTTTACAAACTGATACTCCTTGATTCTGTCACCATAAACTCCTTTGCTATATTCAGCACGGATATCATCCATAGTGATAAGTCCACAATCAAGGTCATTTTTCTGCTCATCGGTCAACATATCTTCTGTAATTTCAATTCTCTGTGCGCCATTCAGCATATTAACAATTACACCATATTCCTTAAAACCATCATCCTCGACGATAAATTTATGTTTAATTGCTTCGATTCTTTTCTTAGCTTTTTCATCTGCATCTTCTGCTACTACTGGGATTGCGACCGTAACCGGCACTGGAATATTTGCTTTTCTATTGTTGTCATACTCCATCATGTAACCATTAACATAATATTTGCCCTTTTCTTCAACGCTCATATCATCAAAGCTTTCGGAATTGAATAGAATATTAAATGTTGCTGTCGAAGATTCTTCTGCATCTTCTGCTGCTAGATAAATTCTATTTGGCATATAAGATTCATAAACAGTTCCTTTATTGTCGGAATACTGATATTCTCCATTTCCTCGAATAAAGAATTTTTTATCAGCATATTTTCCACTGTCAATTACTTTCTTAATGAAATCGATATAATCCCATTCAGAAATAAACTCATGACGTTTTTTAATACTTTTCTCAAGCGCGTCGGATACCTCATCTGAAGATGTCAGTCCAACTTCTTTTAGTTCTTCATCCGTTAGCTCACTACCCTCATGAAGCTTATCTGCCATATTCTGCAGTTTGTATCTTCGTCCCGGTTTTTCAAGATCAAAGATGAATTTTTTAAATTCAGCAACTTCTGCTAGTTTTGGAGAAGTCAGACGTTCTTTAAACGGAATCTGAATACTTTCGCCTTTAGTTTTTTTACCATTTTCATCTGTACCACCTTTGCTGAAGGTATATACAAATCCGTGTTCATCACCGAAAGCTCCTGCATTTACAGTAAGCATATGACGATTGTCTCCGCATGTCGCATTGAAAAGAAGTTGTTTTCTCACCCAACCAGATTCATACTTATTTTCCGAATATGGATGAAATTTTTCTGTATCTTTTCCAATACTTAGTTTTCCTGTCATTTCAAAATTCATTAATTTTTGTCCTCCTAAAATTAAAATTTATATTATTGTTAAATAAAACAATCTATTTTAGCGCCCAATACATGGACGGAACACAGAATTAAATCTATGTTTAACTATGTAAACAGTGATTCAGGGCGCACAAACCCAAGGTATGCTGTTAGCCACCTCAAAATTTATCTATTCTGTTTTCACAAATATTTGAAAATTTGGAATTTATTGGCTGAATAGCCTAGATTAATTATTTAAGAAATTTCTGATGTCATCCATCATTTTGTCTGCTTCATCGAGATAATATCTATATGTGTCTTTACCATCGTAATACTCAAAGTATGGAATTGGTTTTTCTTCTTCATCACACACATAACCTAATTCTGAATACCCATCAAAATATACAGACACATGCTTATTCTTATAATCAATGGTAAATCTAATAATTGCCCCAGCAAATGGTGGAATAATTTTTACATCCCATTCCTTATCGAAATGAAATGTTGGTAATCTATTAGCCCATCCTCTGAAATCATGAATCTGCTCTGCTTTTGACAGAATTAATGTATTATTTATATAATCTTTCATGTTTTTTACACATCATTCCTCCATACTTATACTTAAACTTTTGGAACCGTATCGAAATTTTTTGTATGTGTTGCATAAAGCTGCATCTTTGGTTCTTTCTGTCCATCTTGATATCCAGCTTCGTATGTTTTATTCAAAAGTTCCTCAAGATCCGATTTCTTAATAACGATCTTATTATTCGGATCATCCTTATCTGGTTTGAAATCGTAAAATACAATTGGCTTCATTCTTTTATTCTCCTTTGACTCTTGAAATATTTTGAAATTTTGCTATAATACCCATACAGGTCATAGCAGCCAGATTCGCCGCATACTGACTCAACAGCACGGCTATGTCTGGAGTTTATAAAATAACTCATGCGGAAGTACTACTTTATGTAGTGCGTATGAACATGAGAAAATAAATCTCAGATTGGAGGTAAATATTGTACATATTAGCAACAATTATATGTGCAGTTGTTGGACTAATCGCCATTGGTATGTATTATCATTCCAAAAACCATGCAGTCGATATGATTTGCAAATACTCATCTGAATTATCAGATAAGAAAGTGGAATGTATTACCAACATGATTTCCAAACAACATCGGGACATCCCGTTTTTGAAAAAGCTACCAAAATAATCTGTTTATTATTTATTTTCTCCTTTTAATCTATAACTTTTTATTATTCATCAGGTCGAATTTTGTGTCTAATCACAGATTCGACCTTTTGTACTTCCACATAAGATTATTTTCTTAATCTAAAATTACATCCACTGCAGAGATGAATCCATGTACTTTTTTAATTGATTCTTCATCTAACATATATCTTTCGCCCGCTATGTTCATTTCTTTATTAAGGCTATCAATAGAAAATATTAATTTTTCTTTTGCTACTTTCTTATTCTCTGCACAAACAACGATTTTTTTAATTAACGGGCTTGTCTTCCATTTACCGTCAAGGTCATGCCATTCCCTGTTCGCAATTCCCGTGTAAAAATCCACTGTTACATCTCCATTTCTTCTTCTAATTCTCCATATTCACATATATCGCAGGTGGAAAAATATTTGTCGTGAGCCTTACAACATTCTGGTCGATTATCTTCATCATAAAAAACAACCGCATCCACTATAGGTTGACACAAAATCACTTGATCAAATCTTGTTCTATCCTTTTTAGACATATTATTCCATTTTTCCAAAAGCAAATCTGCATCTACTAATCTCATAATTACTCCTCTTATAAAAATTTGCTATTAAAATATTGTTCAAGCGAATATTATGTTATTTTTTATTATTTATGATATCCATTCTTCTACGTGGTAAATTATATTTATCACACCATCTTCTCACTGCGTTATCAGATACATCATACATCTTTGCAATTTTTAGAAATGATGTTGTATATATTAATTTTTCCAACTCTTCTTTTGGAGGAATGTTTTTTGCTCTTTCTTTATTCCTGCATTCTATACACATTTTAGCTTCAACTGTTTTTATATTTTTCTTGCAAATTGGACACAAATCTTTCCCAAATACATATACACTTCCTTTATCTTCTTTTCCATTTTTAATATCTTCAGCCGTTCTGTTTATATACATATAATATGGATCATATTTTCTTTTCGTTACATAACTACCATCTTCTGTAAGTATTGCTTCTCCTCCGTCATGAAAAGCAATATGATCTTCATTCGTTGCAAATACCATTAAATTTTCATGTCTATTGTCTGTTCTATCTCGATTTTTATGGTGAACACATTCTAATGGCTTCAGATCTCTTTTTAACATTTTTTCTGCTTCCAATATGTGTTCATAAACACATCCGTTATCAAAAGCACGTTTATGCTCTGGCATATAAATTGCAATATATCCATTTAAATATGTTTTTCCGCCATTTTTGTACCCTTTTATATTTTTTATATTCTCTTCCCGTACATCTGCATTGTTCTTATTAACATGTATAAAAATATTGTCTCCAAACAATAATTTTTGCATAGAAATATTATGATTATTTATCTTAGTTACAGGATATTTATCTGATCTTAATTCCCACCTATGATTTTTAATAATGTCATAATACTTTGCATCAAAATAAAATTCTTCCCTTGTTTTTGGCGAATACCCAATATAATAATCACCCATATTTTTATATTCGTTTACCAATTTAGTTTTTATAAAAATCCCTCCAATTCTAAATGTAATATTAATTTTTAACTGAGCTAAAGCTCCGAAATACTGGCGGTGGGACTCGAACCCACATATCTGTGATCCTGGTGTTTGAAGCCAGTGCGTATGCCAATTCCGCCACGTCAGCATGTGTGCGATAGTTACTTCATCCGTTTAGGACGTTTCCTAACAAAGATGCTGATCCCAACCCATCGCGTAAGTGATCAGTTATTACAAGGGAGGCTTGTATTGCGATACATGATAAGTTTTATGTCTTTCATGCTTGGACAATTATTTATTCTCTAACAAAAAATCATAGCTAACGTGATAAACAAGAAAGTCAAAATGATTCCGCATGATACTCCAAAACTTACATCATCTCCCCATCGTTTTTCAACATAAGCAATAATTTTATCATAGGATTTTGCGATAAATGTCATTCCAAATACAGACACAACTGCAATCGCAACATCTAATACTAACTTTAAAAATAACATTAACCAATATTCATTCATATGTACATTCTCCTTCTAAAACTGTCGAAAATTAAATCTTTCACCACACTTTGTACAAATAATTGTTCCAAATTCAACTTCTGCAAATTCTTGAAATTCATACTTGAATTGACCGTTAGAATATCTAACTGTCTGATGCTTGTTTCTCATATGGTTCATCACCCATATATTAATCATTGATTTTTCATCTTCTGAAATCGGAAATCCTCTCCGTAAATCTTCCTGCATAGCTTCGCATTTACTTTTCATCATCTGCAGTTCTGAGTCTTTATAAGATTCTTCCATTAATCTTTTATTCTCTTCTCGCAGTCGAGCAATTTCTTCGTCACGTTTTTTCAATCCATCTTCAACGTTTTTGACAATGTATGAAGTCTGATTTTCTTTATTTACAAGCTGATCTAGAATTTCGTTAATATTCTTACCCATGATCTTATTCTCCAATCTCTTCATTTAGCCATTTAACACAGTCGTTGATCGCATCAGACCTGTAAATAAATTTCTGTCCAGATGGTGACTCCCATACAAAAGATGATTCAAAAATAAAATAATTAGTTGGAATACCTGCTTTATCTTGTGTCTTTGTAACTAAATATTCAGCTAAATCCTCAACTGGCATAACTCTCAATATATCTAAATTTCGCATCATTACACCTCCATATTCTCTCTTGCTGTATAGTGTTATTTCACTTAGTACTCCGTGCAGCTATTACACCGCACGAAGTAAAATACACTATTTCTTTTGAGCTGCTTTTAGTGCATCCAATTTCTTCTGAAGCTCTTCATCTTTCATCTTTTTATCCAGACGCTTCATCTGAACGTCAATGGAATTCTCGTAAGCGATTCTTGTACCGTCAGTCTGTTCTTTTGTTTTCTGAACGCCTTCACGAACCTTTTCAAGCATTCTATCTTCTTCTTGACTTGAAGCGCTTGTGGCAGATTGTAAAGATTTTACGGTTTCTGCAGCCTCGAGTGTGAATACTGCTTTATCCTTTTCTGCTTTTAAAGATTTAATTTCTTCCTGCAGAGCTGTTAAATTTTCTTTCTGTACATCTCTATTCTCTTTTAATTCTTTCAGAGTTGTCTTAATCGTTTCAATTTTGTCCGTGATTTCCTGCTGTCTTGCAAGATATACTTTTGCACCTTCGTCATCATTTCTATCAATACAGGATGCAACACTAAGATCCATCTGCATATTCTCTTTCTGCAACTGTCTTAATTGTGTTTCATAATTCTGGATTTTACCCTCGACCTGGGTATATAAAGAGTTTGTTTTGGTGTAAGTATCTTCCTTCTTCCAAATAATAGAATTATAGTAGGCTTTTGCTCCATCTGGCGTAGATGCATCATTGCCAATGATTTCATCTGCTGTTCCTGATGCTCTCATTTTTAGTCTCTTACCCGTTTTAGTTGTTGTAAAAAATACAACTGCCGCAATCACAAGAATTACGATAATCAATACTGTCATAGTTAATCCCTACCTTCGTCAATATCAAGTCCAAAGTTTTTAAATAGCTCTGTCATGCCTCCCATATATCCTGATCCAAGAGCCTGGAATTTGAATCCATCACCGTATCTATAAAGTCTACCCATCTCAACGGCATTGAGCTTTTCAAAATTCTCATTTTCAGAAAGATCATATTCCCACTTTGTTGTCGGATTGTCATAATCACAGATCATCATAGTTGCGTTATTAACCATTCCAAAATTCTGTAGTCTCTGTACAGCTCTGAAAATAGTAAGACAAATTGTAAAATCTGTTCTGTCTGACGGAAATGTATCTGCATGAACAATAAAATATTCATCATAATGATGTCCATCAAAAGTAATTCCCTGAGAATCGTCACCCGTAAGATTGTCTCCAGAATATTCTACCCACGGATATCCACTACCATCACCATATGTATTATAGTTTACAATATCTTTTGGATAAGCTACTTTTCGATCTGAATTTGTAAGAAATCCGTTAATATCAAAATCAATATCTGATTCACCTGCATAACGATTCTGATCCCAATTCACACCAATGAAAAAGTTTTTGATTGCAGTTCCATCTTCTTTTGTCATACTAATTTTCTGATTTTTGCTCATATTAATTACGTTTGCCATAATTATGTATTCTCCTTTTTTACTGTTTGTTATTTAGCCAATCTTTGTATGGTCTCAAAAGCTCTGTATATAGTTCTTCGTCAGTCATTCTGTTCATGTTTTTGACTGCGATAAATCCAGTGTTGTCACATTTTCTACCCTTCATATCATCCAGAGATCTCAGATAACTAAAATTCTCATTTCCAATGCCAACAAACTGTACAAACATATTGTAATTAGAAAGCTCTTTCACAATTTTATTTGTTTCGTCTGTATCCCAATTTTCACCATCTGTAATAAAAATGATAAATGCTGGAATTGTACTTGGCTCAATATCCTTATAATAGGAAACAATATCTTTCAAGACTGGAGCGTAATTAGTTCCACCCATACTCATATGAGAATTCATCATAATTTTTCGAACATAGTTCTTATAATTATCAATTGTCACTGGTTTCAAAGAATCAAAATCATTTGAAAATAGCCAAGATTCTAACTCCCCATTATCATCAAATTTAAGAGCGATTGGCAAAAGTCTTGTAATTACATCTTGTACAGATCCGTTTCTAAAAAGATTACCCATACTTCCAGAGTAATCCATAGCGAGCGCAACCCTTGCTTGATGCTTAGTCATATCAATTTTGCTTGATTTCGACATATTAATTAGCACATTATTTAAATTTTCTGCTGACTTAGACATATCAATTACAACTTGCTGCGCTGTATTTTCTTCATGTACCACAGCGGATGTATTATCCGCCATAGTATTTGTTGTTGTAGTCTTTTTTCCAAAAAGTTTGTCAAATAGTCCCATGATTTTTATTCTCTCCTTTGATAAATAATTTTCGAATAACATCAACCACGATTACAGTGAGTGATAGTCCAATGATTGCGATCCACTGACTCATATTCATTGCTGTTGCCTGGATAAGTCCGCCGAGTGCATTACATAAAGCAATAGTTCCAAGTACAATACCTGCTGCAATATATACAAATGTTTTATTGTTTTTCAGTCCATTGAGCAAATTAATATGTTCTGTACGAATACCAAATCCATTGCATACAGACATGATGCAAAGCATTGCAAATCTTGCAGTCATAGCTTCGACATCTGTTGTAAATAATTTTGATACTGGTGAAAACATAAGAATTCCATATAGTACAATAAATGTTACTGTGCTAATAGTAATTCGTTTCTTTGCACCTCGAATAAACAATCCAGAACCCTTCTTAATTGGATTCTCTGTCATATATTCAGCTTTCGGAGGTTCCCCGCCAAATGACAATGAATTAAGTGAATCCATAATAATATTGATAATCAGAATCTGAACGGAAGCTAGTAATGCTCCGCCAGATAAAATAGGAAATAGAATACTTAAAACCAGAAGTGAAAAGTTGATTGGCAACTGAAACTCCAAAAACATCATGATATCGTGCATAAATGTTCTACCAAGTTCCACGCCTCTAATAATACTTGCGAAGTTATTGTCTGTTAGAATAATATCGGATGCTTCTTTTGCAACATCTGTTCCAGCTTCCATGCCAAAGCCTACATCCGCTTTCTTTAAAGCAGGAGAATCATTTGTCCCATCTCCCGTCATTCCAACAGATCTACCAAGCTCCTGTGCAAGACTTATAAGTCTAAGCTTTGTATTAGGAGAGCATCTGGAAATAACTCTAAGAGTTGGAATAATCTTCTTAATTTCATCATCAGACATTGCCTCGAACTGTGCATTTGTAAGAGCAAGATCCCCTTCTTTATAAATACAAGCTTCTGTCGCTACTGCTACTGCAGTCTCATGGCAATCACCAGTAATTTCAATAACTTGAATACCTGCTTCATGCGCAATCTGTACAGCCTGTGGAACTTCTTTTCTTACTGGATCAACGACGCCAATAATTCCTAGAAATACCATATCATCTGGTAATGTATTCTCAACAATGTTCCCATTCGCCATCGCCAATGCGATGCAGCGCATGGATTTTTTCGTCATTGATTTGATAACATTTAAAAGTCTCTCTTTATCTTGTTTATTAAACGCTACAGGCTCTGAAATTAACATTTTAGAACAATGTTCGATAAGTTTCTCTGGCGCACCTTTATAATAGGAAATTCCGCTCTCAGACGTACAGGAAGAGTACTTATATTCACTTTGAAATACCTGTTTCATAATAATTTTGTTGTTTTTCTGAATGTCAAAAAACTCAGTAAAATCAACGTATTTTAAGATTGCTCTGTCAATAGAGTTTCCGCCTGTGATATTATTCTCTGCATCATATGTGGCACTATTGTTCAAACAGATATTTTGTTTGATGCAATCCCAAAGATTAGTACCCTGATCAACTTCATTGCCATATCCGTCAATGACAGTCGTAGGTGTCATAACTCCTGTTGTAAGAGTTCCTGTTTTGTCAGTACAAATTAGATCTACGTATGCAAGTTCTGGAATCTTGTTTGGATTTTTGGCAAGAATATTGAATCGTTCCATTGTCTTGACATTCTGTTTTGTAACAAGCTTGATAATTAATGGAAGTCCTTCTGGAACAGCAGCCACAATGATTGTTAGAGCAACCGAAATATTCTGTGCAATCTTTTGGATAACTTCTAGCACACCACCATTGATATATTCTCTGAATCCAATATGCGCAATATCCGTTACCATCAGTGCAATAAACGTGACGACTGCAGCAATCGTTCCATATCTCGAAATTGTATCACAAAGTTTATCGATCGCAATCTGAAGTGCTGTTTTAGGTGGCTCAAGTGTCTGCATTTTTACAAGTGTGTCACCATTTATGGTGTTTACGCCAACTTCGCCTACGATCATCTTTCCTTCGCCAGACAGAATCGTTGTTCCAGCAAATAAGCTATTTTGATTCGTAAAATCATCGGTGGATGTTGATTTTTTGTATACATAATCATTAATTGGAATTTTCTGACATTCTTTACTTTCTCCGTTGATAGCAGCATTGCTTACAGAAATTTTACCCTCAATAATATATCCATCCGCGTAAATTTCCTGTCCAGTTCCAATACAAACCACATCACCAACAACTAAATTATCTTTGTTGATTGTCTGAACTTGCCCATCTCTGATAACATCACAATACCTAGTTGATGTCTTTGCTCTTAGTTCTTGTGTTGATTTTTGAATACCAAGCGCCATTTTTACACCAATATATGTACATAATGAAATAACTAAAATCACCATGATTGGTTCTGAAAATGATGCCAATCCAAATACTGCAGCGAAAATCTCATATGCAGATAACGCTAATAACAGCATCAGCGTTTTATCACCAAAGATATTTTCAATCGCAAATTCATACCACTTTTTAAGTTTTGGTTCTGGTAGTTTGTTTGAGCCATATTTTTCCCGACTCATTTTTACTTGTTCGTTTGTTAGTCCTTTCAATTTTACACTCCTTTTCTATTTGTTTTAGAACATTTATAACAAAGATAGTCCAAAAATAATAATGACTATCTTAGTCATCTAAATTGTTATTCTCTATCGAGCAATGTCACATTCGTGAAAATTTAACAACATCTGATATTTATATTCTCCAAATCTTTTCTTCCAACACTGCTTTGCTTTATTCATAATAAAATGTCCATCCTTTATGTGAAGTCTGTTCTCCATGAACACAACGAGCTATTGCAGAATGATGTAAATTATGTATAGTTGCAAAATTTTTCATACTTTGAAATCTTATTTTTTCATTATTTGGACTTACTGCAATTATATATGGTAAATTAGAAATTTGAGTCTGGTTGCCCATGTATTTATTTATACTCACTGGTAGCCATCTTGTTGTTTCAAGAGAATACATTCTTTTGCCTAATAAATCTTTATCAAGTTCTATTTCATGGTCAATCATTTTTTCATAATCATAACCTGGAATTGTAACAACATCTTTTTCAAAGTTTTCAAAACACATCCATCTTTCGGATACAGTTATACCTAATGCACCATAATACTTATAATCTTTTGATTTCATATCATAGCAACGTTTAATCATTTTTTGCCACTTTGGATATAATGGGCTTTTAGAAGATGCATTTCCAATACAAGCTACTCCACATACGCTTAAAACATATCTATCTTTTATTTCTCCCGAAAGTATTTTATCTTTTCTGAATAAGCCCGTTGAATTTGTATTTAAAAATTTACATAAATACATTCTATGAGTGCCTTTTAAAATATTTGTTGCTCCAATAACTGTAAACTTTCCATTATTTCTTGAAACAAATGTTTTTCCAATTATGTCATCATCGAATTTTATTATCTTGTAATCTTCGTTGTACATGATTCTCCTTTAATATAATAGTTATTAATAGTATTTTTATATTTCCCACAATCTGAGTGGCAACACTTGATTTTCCGCTTCCACTCAGCCCGCACATAACCAAAAGCGTAGGTCTATTCATTATGCAAAATATCCTTTCGTAAAATCATAACCATCCTTATCATGGAAATATAATGGCTCTCTGCTTTCATCAATATATCTTCTTTCGCTATAAGGATCTAATTTATGATACTCTACATGGTCATATGGCATTTTAATGTCATAATCATCTTCTGTAGACTCAACAAGATAATCTCTACCACCAAATATATGATTCGGAATACCTTCTGGAATATGTTTCATATACTTTGGTTCTCTATTTGCATGGCTAGTAAATTCTTCTTTCAGTCCTTCGATAGTATACTGTTTGCCATACTCATCAAAAATTTCAATATCTATTCTATAAAATTCTAAGAACTTCAGCATATCTTCTACTGATTTATAAGCATTACCATGCCACTCAAACAAAGGTTTCCAACCATAACTCAGTTTCATGATATGCACTTCATATCCAAAATAAGGTAAATCTGTAAGCTCGTACTCATTGTCAAAATACTTTGTCACAAGTTCCTTATCTTTTGTCATCATATAATAATTTATCCCCACGTTCTCACCACCCTTTGTAAACTAATCTCTCATCCGGACTCCAATAATTGCAAGTCCATTAACAAGTTCTACAACTAAATCGCTAGTTCCTCATTAACATAATTCCCACCAGAAATCATATAATTTATGAGCCATATTACCTTTATGTAATTCGCCCTTATGTCTACGAATCTTTCTATTTGATTGCTGCTTAAAATATTTACTACGTTTTCCACGATACCATCTTTTATAATATGGTTTAGTGTTCTGAACATAGCCATATCCATTAATCCAAATTTTATCCATATATCCAACTGGCGCAGGATAATAACCGCCAGCAATTTCATATAGGTGCTTAAGATTATTTTGATGCTTCAAATATCGCTCGTGTTTATTTCTTCTCTTTTTATTTGATTGAGTTTTAACAACATTTCCCATTCGAGAAGATTCTTCGCAGCATCCCATATATCCTACTTTTCCACCAATCTTATCACACCAAATAGCTCGACAAATTTCCTCTTGTGACAAATCATCAAATATTTCAGACACTTTCATATAATCTTCATATCCATAAGGACAATCACAACACCACATTTTATTCTCCATCATACTTTTTTGGCAAAGGTATCCATACAACGACTTTATTTCTTACAGCCATTCTTCGTCCACCTGTACCATAGGAATACCTCACTTCTTCATCCGTCTTCCATTTAAAATCTCTTGTTCTTGCACATTCAGCAATGAAATAACTCCATTTTTTGTTTGAACAAGAACTTTTCCAGATAACCATCCTCTTGAACATTGCGAACAATAAGTCTCTTTCATATCAGGATATTTTTCTTTTAATGAAATCCAATTATTTTTATCCATAATGATTACCCCTAAAATTGTACTTTTGTATAATTGCTTATTCTCCGAAAGAATCTGGACAAGCTTACAAAATTTTAAATATTGCATCTTTCATAGAAGATGGAATTATGAATGTATTTTTCTTATGTGTAACTTCGTATTCTTCCTTGCCATCTTCATTTGTTACAACTCTTGCTGTAAGAATCTTTCCTTTTTTAATCTTTGCACTGTCTTCGTTTTGATCTTTGAAGACTACATCTTTAATAAATTTAATTGTCATAATGTTTATTCTCTCCTTCTATTGAAAGAAATGTCGGTTTCATTACCTCAATAGACTTGCAATCTCATCAATTTCAATCTCAGTTTTCTTGTCATTAGATAGCAGTTTGTCCAGTTTACTCTCCATCTTCTTCAAATCTGTTTCCTCTTTCTTTAGACTAGACACTTCTAATTTACTCTTAATGTCCTTAATCCAATCCGTTACACTGTAGCCCGAAATCTCAAAATCAGGCATTCCAAGTTCAACTGCTGACATAAGATATGAATTAAGTCTGATAAGTAACAACACTAATGCATCATCTGAACATACATTAAGATTGATAGTCATTCCATCCATATTGAGAATACAATTTGTCTCAGGAACAAATCTAATCTTCTTCTCAGAGATAGTTTTTCTCTTATCCTCAATCTGTTTCTTTAATTCTAAAATTCTATCATCATTTTTACTCATTAAATTGTATACTCCTTTTCATATTCTCTTCCATTTGCTAAATACTTTTGTATATACATAGGTTTCATTGTTTCAAAAATTTGTTCTATCGTAACAGGGATCATATGTTTTTCTTCTATGTCGTTATATGGATATCGGTTTGACTTAACCGTTTTAGATGTAATAGGAAATATGTCTATTATTTCTACATAGTCTATATATGAATTCCAACAATTCTTTAATTTATGTCCTTTACGAACAATATACAAATCATTATTCTGTTTACAAAAATCAAATATACATTTATTTCCTTTTATGTAATATTCGCTGATAAACTGATTTCTTCTCCAATAATCACCATGGTCATTTTTAAATTCATCAAGTGTAAAATATTTGTATTCATCTTTGCTACTATCATATGGAGAATACTCAGGGTTTTCTTCCAATTTATCAAAAATGTCTGCATACTTTTCATTGCACTTATCATCAATACATTTGATAAATTTATTCTTTGGCATCGACCTATAATGCTCAAAATAACTACCTTTCCAAAACCAAAAATGTTTACCTTTATTTTCCCAATTTCCATATCTATTATAGACATCAAATTTACCCATATAAATCCAATTTTCATTATCTTTGGTTAAATATGTAGCACCTATAATAAGGTCTTTTGCCTTAACACATTCATTATTATGGATAATCTTATTAAACTCACTAATCTCTTTATAATCAGGTGATTCTACTGGCATAAGAACTAAATCTTTTCCATCCCATCCATATACAAATTCTCCTTCAAGTCCTTTACCTCTGATACAATTTGCATTTTCAAGAATGTATAACAAATTCTCAATGGTAATCTCAAATTCAAATCCTCGTGGATCGTATACTCTACAATATGCATGTCTATGATCCCAACCTGTAGAATAATCACCTGCTTTTTTATTAAGCACAAATCCTTCGGTTGGAATATTATCATATTCATTATTTGGAATATTCTCATCTCGCCAGCCATTCCATGAAGTCTCTTTTCGCAACTTACCATTTTCGTCATAGTAGATTACATAAGCAAGTTTTCCTGTGTATGTTCCTGAACGATCCTGATAACCAACATTAATCGTCTTTGGAATAAAAATACTACTTCTCAATCGGTTTCCTCCTTTAATTATTCTCTGTTAAAAGTTACCCTACCAATATAATTCCTCATGTCTAGGATCAACAAACAACTCTTCTTTAGGTCTTGGATTTTTCAAATTATTATCTAGGATACTTAACTCACCACCATAATAACCATTCCAAGAACCACAACCAAATAATCTCAATTTTCCTTTATGAGTGATAGAAACAATTTTATAAGCTGGCTTGTCACAACATTGCCAATAACTAATAACAAAACAATTATCTTTTGTCACATTCTTTAAATAATCTGGAACTTCAGACCAAAGATGACATTCGTTATTAATCTCTTCTAATGTTTTACCGCCACTAAGCATCTCATTAGCTTTTTCTGATTTTCTGTGCGACTCTTCATGTTCCAAACACCATTCTTCTGAACTAAACAATTCACCGCAGTAATCGCATATATATCTAATTACTTTCTCCATAATTTATTTCACCACTGCTAAATTCCCACATTTCGGACATACTAAAAGTTTTCCAATAATACCAACACCATCAGGTGTAAAAATATTATTTTCCAATCTTTCAACTCCATCTTGTTTTCCAACTTTGTAAGCTGCTGATTTCATGATTGTCCTACAAACATGACATAATCTTGTTGCTTCTGCCATTGTTAGTTCCCTCCTTAAATATTGTCTAAACACACAACATATCCTTCCGCAGTATCATAATAATACCATGCATAAGGACTAATTCCTTCATTCATAATTTCTGCCAGCTCATCTGCTTTTTCTTGATGGTTATGTGCTTCATTTATTATAACTGTTTTTTGAGAATCAAAATAAAGATTATCAACTTTACGCATACAATATGCACATAATTCCAACTCACTGATATATTCCTTTATAACCTTTAACATCTTTGGAATATTGTCTTGGAGGATCTGTTCATTTGCTAATTCTGATGGATACAAAACATACAAGTCTTTTTCACATGGAGATGAAAGGATTCTTTTATACACTATATCTGATCGTAGACAATATTCACGTATTCTTTCTTCAAACGTCAATTCGCTTCACTCCTTTGTAATCATATCCAAGAATAACAATCTATCTTTTTTTAATGTGATATCATAATCTTTCCACTTCTCCATTAATTCTCTTATATCAAATTTATGAGGAACCACAATCGCATAACCATGTGGAGTTTTATATAATTCATGATTTTCTAGTTCAGAATAAAAGTAAATATCATCGATAAAATCATTTACTTTTTCTTCATCGTCTACATCAAAATCAAACAACCACTTGCTTTCATCACGATTCTCTACTTGCTGTGCAACTGAAGCTAATGTACGATTCAGCTTTGTCATACTTGGTTTATCTCTAAGCAATCTAATAATAAGTTCTTCTCTTATCTTTTCTTCATTTCTAGAATTTACAGACCGATACAATCTTGTCTGTTCGCCTGGAACTCCATCCGCTGCAAACTTATGAAATTCTTTGATTACTCTATCTTCGTTTTCTTTATATTCTAAGATAATCTTTATACGCTCTTTGAAATTAAGAAAATCTTTGTTGTCTTTATTTCTTGAACGAATTAGATACACATATAGATCAGACATTATTTTTCACCATCCTTTGCATTGATATAACATGCAACATCTTTGAATTCGTTGCAATCAATGACTTCACGAATATCATTAATGATACTTTTTACTGTTGAATAATTGCCACTAAAAGAAGTACCAGTCGTTTTTACTTCATATTTATATACATTTGATAATTTTATTGGATAATCTTGGTACAGAACCGTACCCTTTGGAACTGTTATATTAGAATATGCATCATAGTAATCTTCTTTAAGAACCTTTAACCATTTTTGACAACCTTTGTTATATGATTTAAGCTTGGCTTTGCTAAAAGATACTCTGAAATATTTATCTTCATCATAGATTATTCTTTTAAATTTATTTACAATAAGCAGCACACCATCTACAATTCTATAAACATCTTGATACTCTGTGTTTGCTAATACTTCCATTTATTCTTCACCATCTTTCCATGCAGAACTTGCATATAACAACGAATCATATGGCACAATATATTTCTCAGGTATATTCGCAAATGCTTCTATAACTTTATCGTACTCTTCCTTGTCAACCATGAAATCATCATAAACTTTTAATTCTGCTCTAAGCCCTCTCGAATTTTTCTTAATATTAGTCGTACTCATCTCTGTAAAACTCCAATGCTCTAATAGTAATTTCCATCAATTCCTGCTGATTTTCTGATTTCTTTTGATGTGCTTCTGTGCTACCAAAATTAGCTTTTAACCGATATATCCGGCATTTAGCAGACTCAATCACACGTTCTACTAAATCATATTCTTTATTATAATTACGACAATCTTTACAAAAATCTGGATGACCGTCAGAGTTACATCTATCTAGTGAAACTAAATTATCTTGAAGTTCGTATCCCATACCACATCTGTACATAATACCTATTCTCCATCTTCTAAAATCTCAACATCGACACATAACATATCATGCAGATTCTTAATCTGTTCTTCGGTCGGTTTCTTCCATGGCATCATATCTGTAACATTAAAAACCATCACTCCACACAGTTTGATTCTTGCAATTGTTTTTGGTGGGCAATATTCTACGACTTTCGGCATCGGAATATCGCAACTTGTTTTTGGTAATTGTGATTTTTGTGAATGCTCAAATGCTCTCAATTCATCTTTTCCAAGCCAACGTTGCCATGCTCCACAATCATCACAATATAACCCTGTGTTGTTACCCTTTACTTCCGTATGCAAAGATGTACTTCCACATTTTCTACAGCAATTTTGATACATAATTTTCACCTCATGTTAAATCAATTTGTTCTCTGCTAATTCATCAAGATAATAATATCTGTCAATTGATTCCTTATCTCCAAGAATCCATTTGTCACACTCAACTTCTTCCATTTCATTAATCCATTTATCCCAATTGTCTGCAATGAGCTTACAGAACTTTTCGCCACTTCCACGCAAGAAACATCTGCCAACCCATTCAGCTTTCATGCTTCTATCTGGATAAACCAGTGTAAAATAGATTCCATTTTCAATCAGAGCATCTCTTACTTCTTTGTGGCTACTTACAAAGATATAATCAACTTTTCCAATATTCTCTTTAATGTGCTTAATATAATTTTTTGGAAATTCAGGATTACGATACTCTTCAATTTGATCTGAAATGGTTGGATCATAATCATAACACCAACTGAACCGACTGCTATCGCTATCGAGAATCTTATAACCTTTTTCATTTAATTTTTTAAAAGCATATGTCTTGCCACAAGCAGGAAATGCACTAATAATTTTTGTTTTCTTCATAATATTCTCCTTCCTAAGAAATCATTTCAGGATAGAAATCATATAAATAATCTCCAAAGTCTCCGCCAGTATCAGAACCAATTATCTTCTGCCAATGATTTATCCATTCCTTACCTTCTTTTGTTAGTATGAATTTTTCGTATTCCTCTTTAAGTTCTTTTTCTTTTGTATTCATTATTTATTTTTTACCCTCCAAATGAAACAAATCTTCTTCCATACCTATCTCCTATTGTTCGAAATATCTTACAATCTGTTCTCCAATCCATCTACCCATAGGTACCGCCACTGCATTACCAATTTGACGATAAGCATCATTATCAGTTCCGCAAAACTGAAACCAATCAGGAAATCCTTGTAGTCTCGCATATTCTCTAACCGTATATGGTCTTATTCTCTTTCCATCCTTAATTAATCTTGTCCCTTTATCCTTTGCATAGTGAGCAACACATGTTGGTGCAAGATCATCATTTTCTGGATCAGATACAATTGGGTTGTCCCTGTATTTTCCATTAATACGATTCAAAACATATTGCGGAATATCTACTTCACTATCTTTTTCCAGAATATCTTTCAATCTCAATGGTTTTCTTTCTGGATATTCAAAACGACTAAAAGGCTTTTTACTGCCAATTAGAATCAGTCGCTTTCTTTCCTGTGGCAACCACATATTCGCATTAACTGGACATTCAATTCGAACGTAATAATCCGGAAGTTTTGTCAGTGCTTCCATAACAACTCTAAACTTAAGCATTCCAGGCACATTCTCAACAACATACATTTCTGGTTTTGCTAATACAATATGTCGAAAGAAATGTAAAAACAAATCATCGCCTGTTCGTGTTCCATTAATGTCTGCAGCAGTTGAATATTTAGTACACGGAAATGTCCCAATGTAAACGTCCGCATCCTGCTGATCTAATACTGTTATTTTGGCAATATCACATTCGTTAACCTTATGATTAAAATTCTTTCGCAAAGTATCACAACATTTCTTGTCAATTTCAAATGACTCTAAAATGTTGATACCGGCTTCTTTAATCCCAAGATCCATGCCACCAGCTCCACTAAAATAACTCTTTGCTGTAATTCCCATATTTAATTTTCCTATTCTGTGAAATTATTTGAGCGAACACTCATAAATTATTTATTTCTATCTAAGACCTGTTTAATATCATAACATATTAACGAATTTATATCCCAAGCACAATTTGTACATAAATCTACTTCCGTTGGTTTTACCACATCAAAACACAAGATTGTATTGTTAAATTTATCATTCGCTTTTTCTTTGTACCGAAAAGGTAGTACGTACTTCGTGGTTTTCGCTTTTTTACCACAAATATCACAATATTCTTTGACCATATTTTCTCCTATGAAAGTGCAATTTCTTAGTTAAAATTTTTCATCTGAATTGAAATTCAAATTCTTCTTTGTGTATTTCATTTCAGCTTCTTTATAAGAAATATGTTTTTTCATAAAATATCTGATACATTCAGCACAAAAATCCACATCTGCTTCCTCAAAATCCGAATGTTGCGTTGTCTCATCATATATCAATTTTTGACACCTATCACATGTTTCTCTCCATACCCACCAATTCCCATTCGTGTTTGGAGTTCCATCGTAATTTACTTTATGTATATTGGTTTTCATTGTTAAAACATGTCTCCAATCGTCTTACTTAAAGCTTCCTTCGCAGCTTTCGTTCTTGATAATTTTTCTGCTAACTGATTCACTGCTTCTTTAATAATAGTTTCCTTATTTTCTTCTAAAAATGACTTGATGTTATCATTTACCATGTCTTTAATTTTCTGAGAATATTGATAAGCACTTGCATTGTCATTTCCAATTAATTGTTTCATACAATCTTTTTTAATTTCCGCTACAACTTGAGATCTAACATTGTTCTCTATCGTTTTCTTAATTTGATCATCATCAATACTGATCCCAAACTGAACTATATGTTCCATAATTACCTCCACTCTTTTCTACAACCACAATCTGGAAAGAAGTTTTCTACATCTACAATGAATTCATCGTAAAAACACATTCCGTGTTCTAAATCATTCATCCAGTTAATTAATTCTATTAGAACCTGTGTAAAGTTTTCTTCTCTGCAATAGTAAATTTGTCCAATATCATAATCATCCTGATCACAAATAGTCACAGTAATGGTATATGGCTTATGCCAATCATCGCCTTTACTTGCCGTCAGAAGAACCCATGATCTACCACAGAAACACTCATTACAATCAAAATGCACGGTTCCATATACATTTAAATATTCAATATAAAGTTTCTCACTCTTATGATAATGTCTTTCAAATTCCATATCTACCCCATTTATTTGGATATACGACAAAATAACATATCCGTTTTCTTCTAACAACTTAATTCATCTATCGTATCTGGCCACCATACTTCTTTAACCCTCTCTTTAACAGCGTCCCATGTTTCGTAGTCATATTCTCCGTTCATAGTAAATGTCCTAGGAATTATTCGAGCATACACCAAAATTTCTTTTAATTCCTGTGGCATTTCTTTGTCGATGATGCATCCATTGCACTTATAACCTCGATTAGTTTTTAAATCCGACAAATTGAAAACTCTCAAGACACTTGAATTTGAAAAGAATAAAACAGATGTGTTATCACGCCGAGAAAGAAATAAATGTGATTCTTTTGGAATGTTTTCTAAAATCTTATCTAATGATTTTTCTACAATTATTTTTTTCTCCTGTGTAGAACAGAAAACTGCACTATGGAAATGTTCCATCTTTACACAATAATCAATTTGCTCTCTCAATGCCTCTTCCAATTGATTCATAATTATATTCTCTCATTCCATTTTCGAATTGCTTCGCATTTTGTTTTATCGTGTTCCTCTTCTTTTCTATAAGTATCTACACTACACGTTCCGCCTCTAGCATGACACTTATTGCAAATCACAAAATATGCAACTTTCGAATATCTTGTCTTTTGACCAATTCTTAATTTAGTCCACCCGCAGAACGGGCATGGTTTTAATTCTTTTTCTTTGATATTAATCATGTTTATCACTCCTATCAATTATTAAACACTATAACGTATTCATATTTTTTTGATTCATATTTATACCTTTCTGTATTTTTCAATGTCTTCTTCTCTCGCAAATTTACAATATGGATAACAATAACTGTCTCCTTTAGAAGACCAAGATGTTCTACCTTCAGAAAAAACTTCGAATTTATAATCATTAGCTAAATTACAATATTTACAAAAGTATCTTCGAATCCATAGATCATTTTTGTCATTTCCTACCAACACGGGCGTATCTACAGGTACCATGCTCCAGTCAATTTCTGGTTCCTTATATCCAGAATTTGCCCATTTTTGAAAATCCATATCGCAATGATCTGAACTATAAAAATCACAATCATAACAACTTAATTCTCCACATGAACGCACTTCTCCATTTTTGACTCCACATGTATCATGATTAACAGCGATCTCAAAAATCTTATCTTTATATTTTTCTTTATTTAGCATTTTCTTCACCTCTTATACTTCATCCTCTATCACGTCTACACTAACTACTACCAGAAATCCATTTTCAATTTCTTGTTCTGGATTGTTCCACTCCCAAGATTCAATAACCTCTTCTTCGAGACTATAGTTATCCACATTCAACGGAACAATTCTTCCATACCATTGTTATTCTCCTAACGAAATATCGCTTTCATTATATAATCCCAAGTGTTTCATCTTCATAATTACACTCTTTTGCTGCGTCAAACATTTCTTCGTATTCTGACAGATTGAATGTTCCAATGGTACATTGAATAATCATATGTATAATTCGCCTATACATGACATTAACAAATAATTGATTATTTTCTCCGAATGTCACGTCCATAAAAAGAAATTTTGCTTTATCAGGATCTCTTTTTATAATTTCTAATGTTAAAGGATAAAGAAACAAATGAAGTGCAAACGGTACGTCAACTGTAATATCATCGCATCCATAGTGTTTATGATAATATGAATTCATTGCTTCTAGTTCGTTTTTATGTAGACTCTTGTTATACCAACCCTTACAAATCAGATAGATATCCGTCAATGTCTTGTTCTCCATCGTTATTCCTCCAATCAATTCACATCCATTTTCGCTCCACAGTTCGGACAGAAGTTTGATTTTACTTTCTGATTCGCATAATCAGACCTGTACACTTTCTTTCCGCATTCAGAACAATACACACCTGCATTACTATAATTATCTAAAACATTCCATTTACCATGTTTATAATGTTCCAAACATGAATGACAAATCCATGGATCGTAAATTTTCCTGTCTTTTAATCTCATCCAACCGCATTCTTTTGGACTATACTTATCTTTCTTAGAATCCAAAACTTTGCCGCATACATGACATCTACATTTATGTCTGCCATTTCTCCATCTTTTACCGTCTATGTTTATGATTTTATTTTCAATTCTGCAATACAACTTCAAAAAAGATGTTTCTGCTAAAACTAACTACCATATTTTATTCTCCATCAAAATAAACATTAACTGAATAGAACATTATAATCTCCCCTCTTCTAGTAACTTAATTAACCATTTAGAAAATGAATACGTTGAAAATAACATAACAATCGCTAAGATAAAGAACCATTTATGTATCACTGGAATCAGCGCAACAGATATAATAATAGGAATAAAATATACTGATAATGTTATTTTGACCACATTGCCCGTTTTTCTAGCTGCATTCTTAAATGGTTTTGATTCTATAATCTTATTTAATCTCTCAAGCATAATTCTTCTAACAGATTCCAGCTTCTTCAGCTTCAAATTTTGCGACCGCATCATATACGATTTTCTTTACAACATCTTTATCTTTAAAAATATTTCTATTGGATAACGGCAATGTACCATCGTAACTTTTTAAATAGTTATGTTTAGATCTATTAATATTTGTTTTAATAGGTTTGTTGTCGTATACAATATCAAAAAATTTGATTCCATTTTCACGCATAATAAAATAAATACCGTAATGAACTTTTACATTTTTTAATTCTGCATTTTTGTAAATATCATATTCTTCTACACGCATATCCAAACAACCGTCATTGTCGTGTAAACAAATATATCTTTCTGCATCTTCACGATTGTCAAACACTTCTTCAATTGCGTAATCTGAATACGTTCCAGATGTAACAATATATACTTTATTCATTTCGCCCTTCAACCTTTCTTACAAATATTTGATCTTTTTTAATTTCTTCCCATGTTCTAGGGCAATAATTGATCCAACCCATCATTGCACCAACGTTATAAGCATAAGGAAGGTTTTTGAATTTCTTCACTTCTTTATTCTCTATATTTAATTGTCTTACTTTATATCTGAGTTTTTCCAGAGAATCCTGATAGATAGTGTCATCGAAATTACCATGTGTATGACCATAAAGAAGAACTGTATCTTTATAACAACCATTCCACGAGAAGATAGGATAATGAGAAAGCACAAGTTTTTGATTAATACCATTGTAATTATCAGTAAGTTCAAAATAATCAACCACAGTTTCAAATAACTGTTTTACCCTATAATCTTTCAATCCTGACTCATCATGATTTCCGACCACTAAAAATTTTTTAGATTTGAGTCTTGAAATGACAGAACATAAATATTCATTATCTTTATTATTGCCACATCTACCAATATCTCCTAAAATGAATGTTGTATCATTATTATTGACAACAGAATTCCAATTCTTCACAAGAATCTCATCATGCTCCAATGTACGATGCTCAAAAGAATTCGTACATCCTATGTGTAAATCTGCAATATATCTATACATTACTTTTCTCCATTAATTCTTTGCAGACATGTATTAAAACCTGCTGTCCAACCACGATCGAAACTACAAAGATCTTCATCTCCGTTTTCTTCTTTTGGTAGTTCCTTTAATGGACACCATTCTGGTTTATTGTTACAATAACCATTTTCACAGATAATTTCTTTACATAAACTTTTATCTTCCTCGTCTGCTGTCACAGAACAGCAAGCTTCAATTCCTTCATCTAATTCGAAACAAAACATACAGTCTAAACATGTTTTAGGTGTATCCATTATTAATACTGATTTATCCATATTATGTTCTCCCTCAATTCAATAATTCTTTGTCAATAATCTGGAAGTTAGCTCTATGAATATATAATGCTTTTCCATCAATCATTAATTTTGTCGTTTTCGGCAGATCTTCGCATACCTCATAATACACACCATCGCCAGAATAAGCACAAATCGGATCACCAAGCTGAGATTGAATTACGACCACACGAGCCTTGCCAAAATAATTCTTAAATCTATTGACAACGCTTGCAATAATAACATTCTCTCCAAGACTACCATCAGTCTTACTATCAATCACTTCTGGACTTTGAAAATCAACATCTGGATTTAATCCTTTTTCCGCAAAGATCATTGTAGTACCGCAGTTCTCCACTTCTTTGCCGTCAATCGTAACCGTAACTACGCTGGATAATTTTTTCGTATAACCCCAACTGCCGTCTGAATACGTTTCTTCTTTTACAACATTTGAGTCCAAGTCAATTTTCTGCCCACTCATATCCATGAATTTTTCGCCTTCATTCGTATAAAATGAAGCATTATATGTATTACCAGTGATAGAACCATTGAGATCGTTTACTTCGCTATTCAACCCTTCACAACCTGTAAGACATGATACCGCAAGTGCTGCCATTAGAATTCCTGCTACTAATTTTTTCTTCATATGTATTTTCTCCTTTATTTTTATAAATGTCACCCGTAGCTATGACACCACGGATGACAAAATATTATTCTCCAATACTTACGATAGGAGTATTACTTCCCTGTACCTGTGGAACCTCGCCGCTCCACTTTTCAATCTTCTGCTTTTCAATAAGCTCTGGAGTAAGAGATTCTGCAATCTTTTTATTCGCTTCGGCTTCCGCCTCTGCTTTAATCCTTGTTGCTTCCGCTTCACCTTCAGCCTGGATCTTCTTCTGTTCAGCTTCAATTGTGGCTTTTTCTTTTTCCTGTTCTGCAGCAATAAGTGCTACTTCTTTATCCTTATCAGCCTGTACCTTTGCAGTTTTGGCTTCAATGTTAGCCAGCTCAAGTTCCTGCTGTGCAGTTACTTTTCTCTGAATCGCTGCTGATGTTTCAGAATCGGTTACAATATTGGTGAAATTTGCTGTGTCAATAATGATACCGTATGGCTCAAATTTCTGTTTCAGATATACGTCAAGAGCTTCATTAAGTTCCTGACGTTTATCACCAAATACATCTGTTACAGGGAATTTAGCTGTAACTTCCTGCGTCCAGGCTCTCATTTTTGGTTTGATAAATGTATTCTTTACTGTCTCACCAGACTGGCCTTTAAACATGGTAAATGTCTTTGTAATTCTGTCTGGGTCAAATTTATAAGAAAATTCTAGATTTACAGTAAGAGATTTTCCGTCAGATGTTGGTGTAGAAAAGCTCTCATCTTTTGGAGAATCACCCTTATCTTCAGAAGTAAGATAAGACTGCTCAATTCCAATAGAATATGTAGTTACTTTTTTCGTAGGAGATACAAAATGCCATCCCTGTGTCAGAACCTGATCAGAAATACCGTTGGAAAAATTGTACACAACCCCTACATATCCTGCTGGTACTCTCTCCATACATTTGATACCTACGATTAGTCCTGCAGCCAATACTACTCCTAAAACAATTCCGCCTAATTTACCGTTTTTCATTTTTCTTCTTCTCCTTTTCTTTATGTTTTTCATCGTCTTCCATTGCTTCTATCGTATCGTCTATAATATGAAGTAGGAATTTTCCTAATGGCTGGAACAGAAAAGTCAACAGAAACCATAAAATTACTGTAACTAATACTGCTCCAAGGATCAAAATTGGATTCACATCATCACCTCCTCGAATATTTATTCTCTCCTCTGAAAGACATATTTCATCCGACTGCTCCGAACACGGTCATATCTATATATACCGGTTCTTCAGGATGATAACCTTTAGATATCTCGTCTTCATATTTATTCTTCAGTCTTGTGTTTTTCTTTTCTGCATATTCTCGCATTTCTGCAATCGTTTCATTATCATATTCTGTATGATTATAGATATAATTATTTATATTCTTTCTCTGGATCTTTTCCAACTTCTTTACAAAACTCCAGATAATCATCTACCGCAGAATGAAACTCAACTTCAATGCTAGAAATGTCCCCAGCTTCAAAGTCAACATAATCATTAATTCCCTCTATTTTTCCTCTTAGAGTCATCGATTCCGCATCAAATTCAATTTTTGTATGATAACCATTATACTCCATCATATTGTTCATCATAATTCACCCATCTCCTCTAAACGAGTTCCTCAATTTAATACGCATAGTCATAAGATAAATAATATCCTTGATCAGATAGCTTTTTAAACCATTCAATGCGAGATCTCATATTAACATTATCTACCTCGCTTCCGTCTAAAATTCTCTGGCAAATCTCAGTCATCGCTTTTGGATCAATCAAATGTAAGTCCTGATCTTCTGATTCGAGCCATTTTCCTTGTATAATAGATATTCTCTTTCCACTATATTTTTCGATCAAATCTTGTACCAATCCAATATTATATCCAGAATATGATGTGCTACCTCCACCAATATATTCGATATCTGAATCATCGTAATCAAACATTGTAGTTCCTTTATGGATATGTATTTTGTACGATTTGAACCAATTAAATCCTACTGACATCTTTATACCCATTTACTTATTTTCCCACATATATGTAAGAAAATTATTCTTATTATCATCTTTTTTAAATTCCATATTATAATTTAAGCATTCAATAGATATTTTCTTTTTTATTTCATTCCTCATTTTTTTGATATTCAATTCTTCCCATTTATCTATAGTGATTGCTGCATCATGACAATTTGTAATATCGATTTGTATTTCACTTTCTTCACCTGTTTTAACGTCTTTTATAGTTGTGTATAATACAATTTTATCTATATCTTTAATTATCAAATTTTCTAATTCTTCTTTATTTGCGACCGTTTTTAACATATAATTAACCCTCTAATACTTCTTTAGGACAATACACAATCTGTTTACCAGCCTTTTGCGCTTTGCGAATCGTAGACCATACACCACCAGATTTTTTACCATCCCAAATTGCCAACAATACATCACAGTGGTCAACCATATATTGATCTCTTGCATTGTCGCAACCTTTGTAAAATTCATCAGATAATTCAATCCATTCGTCTGCATATTTTTTCATGTCATCATATAATGCATGTGACGAATTATAATCTTTACATGGTAGAACACAATGCAATCGCAACGGAATGATTTCGTACACCTTCACTAACATAGCTACTGTTCCAAATGCAAAATCGCTTCCTGAAGCCATACCACAATAGGTATCTAAATTCTCTCTCTCCAAATAACAAACTTCATACATTTTAAAGAGCTGTTTTACAATCCATTCTTCAATCTTTTCCCAAGCATCATCCGCTTCGTTTTCTGGAAGTCCAAGTCTTTCAGATCTATGTCCTGTTAATGCTACTTTCATATATTTTCTCCAATTATAGTTCATAAATATCATTTCTTGTTTCACCGTCAGAATAATAAATATTCCATTCGTCAAATAATTCTTCTAACAATTTCATATCAACCGAATATTCATTACCGTGTGTGATAGCAATTGATTTCTTATCTCCGAATGTTCCAACATCTTTTTCACATCTATCGTATAATTCTTTTAAGTCTAACATTCCATATCTTAATGTATCCTGATGCGGATTTGGAATATTTGTTTTATCAAACATGTACGGATTGATTAAATATTTGTCGCATTCGCTAGGAAATTTTCCTGCTCCATGTCTTGTTAAATATGTACGAGATACATAACAGGTTTCAATATTGATATCATCAGCCCAGTTAGTATTTTCAATAATTTTCTTTGGATTTTTGATACCAGTATTTGATGGTGTAAGATGTGGAAAATAATCTGTATTATTCTGATCCAAAAGAAGCCCTTGTGCTGCTTCAAAGATAATATTATCAAAAACATTTAAAAAATCATTTGTTTCCATTTCAACACTATGAATGTTCATAAAATCCCAGTCGTTCCAAAAATGATGAAAAATTCCATCGTCAAGAAATAACTTTTCCCACTTATAAGACAATGATATCTTCTCTTTTTCAAACTGCTTTATATAATAGTCTCTGATAGAAAAATTAACATTTATTACACCAGCTTTATATCTTTTTATTGTCTCAAAAATTCCAAGCCCACAGCTACCATGCTTGTCCTTTCCACGGCTTTCTTCAATGATCTGATTCGCCATCATATCCCAAGGTGTCGTAATCATACAGTTTTTGTTGATATAAACTTCTGGTCGATATCCTAGATTGGTCAACTCATCATATTCCTGTTTGAAAATAATAGGATTTAAAATAAAATCTTCTGGCAGATATGTAGCTGCTCCATTAAATGTGCCAGATCCAAAATGATGAAAGACATGTCGAATGCCATCTGGTGACGTAACCGTATGTCCTCGTTGCGCTCCACCATTAGAACATATAACAATACTATTTTTCTTTTGAGAAAAATAATTTGTTATCAACCCTTTTCCCTCGTCGCCAAACGATCCACCAATCACAATCTTAATGTCTTTCATCATTTTGTCTCCTATTCTACCAAACGATTTCTCCAGAAGTAGAAATCATTACATTCGTATTTGTCTCATTATTTTCTACTTCACCAACAATAATATCAACAATAGCATCTGCGATATTATTCATATTTACATTTCTAAAATGTTTATCATCCATATATTCTTTGAACGAATTTTCAATTGACTCCTGCCGATAATTATATCCGCCATGTTCAACATTGAGATGATAGAGATTGAATTTCTCCGATGTTTCTTTATACAAATCTCTTGTCTCTACATCTGCCTGTAAACTATCCCCTGTAATACTTTTCATACTACATCTAAGGCCTTCTAAAGGAAGATATGGGTTAAGCATTTCGTCTCCCATGGTGATAATGATGCCTTTCCTATTGCGATTTAAACAATCGAGTTTTGTATGATGAAGACCAAAATACCATGCAGCAGTATAGGATTCAAATCTATTTCCGCCACCGCCAAATTCAAAATACAATTTATCAAGCTGCTCTGCGATTCTAATGTCAGACTCAAATTGAGACGCCTGGATCGGATATCTATCGTAAGCTAAATCTCCAATACCCATAATCATAAACTCAACATCTGCAATTTTCTCATACAGCTTTGTCATTACTTCATTTAACGTTTTAGATACTTCAACTGCTGCGTCGCCCATACTACCCGTAACGTCTAGCGCCAAGATAACAGGTAAAGTATTCGGGTGTTCTGCAGAATCACAGCACTCTCTAATTACATTCTTAGGATCTAAAGCATGATCAAGCGTTACTGCCTTAAACATATCCTGGTTAGAATATAAACCTCTGATTTTACCATCGTCTGATACATCAAGACCTTTCGTTGCTGAATAACTTACAAAATCATCTGACTTCCAACTTCCGCATCCCATAATTATTCTTCCTCCTCTGCTTCATCTGTATCATCTTCGTCACTCATATCAAAATCAAACATTCCATCAAACATTTCAGACATGCCGTTTCCTCCACCCATCATCATAAAAGGAAGCATTGAGCTCATATTACCAAATGTCATAGAACCATTTGTCCCATCGTTACCATTCATCATCTGAGAAAGCATCATATATTTAAAAATGTTATTTGTTCCTTTTTTACTCTTAAACATATCGTTTCCAAACATGGAAACAATTTTTCCATAAAAATATGTATTTCCCATAAATACATGACGTTCTGGAAGAATCATATCTACCGCAGAGTCTTCATAATTAACGACTGTAATTTTATTTTTATCCGCTTCGATGACACACTTTGGTTTACCATTAACAAGAATGATGTCCCCTTTTTCAACTTTGTTAGTTGGAATAACAAAGAAAAACTCTTCTCCGATGTCGAATACAAAGTTGTTACAATTTGTAAGTTTTCCTGTCTTTACGTTATAGGTTTTGTATCCAGTGCTTGTCTTAACAGCGATATCACCATTCATAGACAATCTGCACATTCCGTTTCCTACCTTGCCAAACATACCATTTAAAAAATTGTTCATCATATTACTTTTCCTCATAAAATTTTATTTGTTTTTATATTGTTCTCTCCTATGAAAACAACATTCTATCGGATTATTTTCGATCTTCCAACGGAATAACCATGTCTATATTCTTTAGAATTTGCATGATATTCCAAGGTTTTCCAGTGAATTCCTTGTCTACATCAATAAATCTTTCTACTAAATCTCTAATTGGAACTGTTTTATTTTCGTCAAGCATTTTCTTTTCGTAATACATATCACTTTCAGTGTTTTTGTATAATCCTGTTGATTCCAAATACTCTATGATTTCTTGTTTTGTCATAGGCTCTTTATTTTCGTCGTCTTCTGTACTATTTTCATCTTCATTTATTTTTTCGATAAAATTTTGATACTTTTGAGCGATACCAAAGCATCTATTGCTTAATATGTTTGTTTCATTAAGGTGAGGCTTATATCCATTCTGCTCAAGATCCATAAGGATTTTATTCTGATTTCGTAATACTCTGCTTAATGATTCAAACAATGTTTGTATTTCGTATTCTTCTAAATTTTCCATGCTTGTACTCATATTTATGCTCCTGTATTTGCAATCAATACGACCTGTTCTTGATCTAAATTTATTTTCTGCACCACAACGTCCGTAGCTTTTCGAAAATCATCAGAACTCCATCTTGCTTTTCTTTCTGCATGTTTTTCGTCTTCTGCTATAACTACCATGGCATAATCTTGACACCATTCAGTTTGTTTAATTTTCACCAAATACACATTCATCATTTATCTTACTATGTCCTCACTATTCATTGGTTTATTGTCTTCTTCAATCCTTTTATACAGTTCTCTTTCCAGATTTACAATACCTTTGACATAACCAGCAATCTCATCATTTGATGATTCATCCGTAATATCAGATACTTTTCTCCTGATCTGTCGAAATGCTTCCAGCTGTAATTCTTCTACTGTCATATACATTAGTCCCTCTTTCATATTAAGTTGGCATATTTATTTCTTTTGTATTTTCTTTAAAACAATATGCTTCGGCTTCTTCTCGTGTTTTGAAAAGATTCTTTTTTGAACGATTACGAACTGGAAGATCGTATCTATTTTCTCCCAGTGCATGAACTCTATATTTGATCTTATCCGAACCATCACTATAAAAGGTTACATCAATTCTATCAATAACAACTTTACATGAACTCAGTACCGATTGTGCCGCATCAGTTACTTTACCAGTTGAACCGCAATTTCTGCACTGAATTTCATACCCATTGTAAGTAAAATACCCATTGCCATCACATACAGGACACTTGTGCTGTATTCTCTTTTTACACACTGTCCAGCATTTTTCTCCAATTTCAAAACTATTATTTACCATACGCACGACTGCTCTCCTTTTTTATGCTACTTTGTTGACCCATTCTTTGAATCTTCGGAAATCCTCTTTACTCATACAGATATCTGCATAATAAAAATCTTTATTACGGATAACAGCCCAAATTTTTCTCAGCTTTGTCGAAAAGGTATGACCTTGTTCTTTGTAAAAATTACCATTGGTAAATACCATAAAAGCATAGTCATCAGTTTCAGTATCATGATCTAATTTAATATGAACTCCTTCATCACAACCACAACTGCAATTTACAACCAGTTCATCTTCTTCAAAATTTGTTAATACTGCCATAATCTTGTTCTCCTTTAATTTGATTGATATTTTTTCTCCATACCACATTTCTTACAACGGTATGTTTTTTCATGATATCTTGGCATTGATTCTAGCCTTCCCCAAAAATCATAACCATAAATATTGGTATCGAATATTAATTCCCATTCATGCTTACAAAAACAGGATCGAATATAATTGATTAACCGTCGCATTTTATTATTCTCCTAATGTTTTCGATATAATTTTAAAATCGTCCTCTTGCATAATGATTTCAAAAACTTTCTGTAGAACTTCTAAAGCTTCATAATTCGTATACATTAAGTCTCCTTCATCATTTAAAATCTTTGAAGGTGTCTCAGATAATTTATCTAAAAATAATTCAAGCAAATTATTTTCGAATTCTTCTGTAATATCATCTTTTGTGAAATTCATGACTCATATCCACCAATATTTTTAGGATATGGTGGAGATTCCCATTTAGCACCGCATGTATGACATTCAAATTTTTTATACTTCCAAATTGTATTTTTCTCCCAAAATCTCAACCACGAAAATTTATTGTTATTTTTATCATGTTTTCCATACCAAGTAGTCTCCCAATCCCAGACACCTTTAGAACTATGGCTATTATCACAACCAAACCTTTCTTTTTCTCCACAAAAACGGGAAAATGCCATATTTTTCAAGAATTTTATCTTCTGCTATAACAACCATAGCGTAATCCTGACACCAACTTTTTCGCTTAATACTTACTAAATATACATTCAAAGTTTATTTTCCCTTTTCCTTACTATCAAAGATGTACTTTTGTTTGCATCTGCCGTCTGAAGATCTTACAGGATTTTCTACCGTTTTCATACATCTGCAAAAGTATTTACATTTATTACATTCGCAATTTTTATCGAACTTATGTTTTTTGTAATAGTTATTGCCCCAATTATTCTCTCTTTCAGTTAAATGCAAACACAATTCTTCAGAATATAAGCTATCAAATTTTTCCATAAATTTATCAATTGCTTTTTTATATTCAATAACACCAGCCATTTTCATGAAGTAATCTATATTAATCTTCTTTTCTGCTAAATATGATCTTAAACATTCATCTTTTAATTTACCCATAAAAATTACTCCTTTGCAAGAACGATCCTATCTCTTTTTAATCCCGTACACTTCACATAAATCATCACTCATGTTTACAATTTTAAAAAATCGTTTAGCAATTTCGTTAAACATATGTCCCTCGCAAATTGCATCTGCCATTTTGGGATTATATTCATATCCAATAAGTTTTTGACATTTTTTTACCATATCTTTATAAGGCTCATAATCCTCATTGGTTTTATTTAAAATTCTAATTCGACTCCGATAACATTTCTCTAATTCGCTATCTGTAAAATCGCAAAATAAGTTTTTAAATTCTTTTTGCATATTCCTCACTCCTCTGAAATTTCGATTTCATTTATTTATTCTCTGTCACAATTCGCCTAAACATCTCATCTGTAGAATCTATCAGATCATATCTTTTATCCATTGGCGCTGTTGAACTTTTTGCAAATTTTCTTTCTACCATGTCAATATAATAAGTAAATTTTCCGTCATCGCCCATGTAAAATTCTTCCCATTCTTTGTCCGTAAAGAAACGTCGCATATTAAGCTGTTCGATGGCTAGATTGTCAAATGACACAACTTTGAATTTGTCGTAAATGTTACAGATGTTCTCTTTCAACCACATCTGTCTTACTACAATATTTTCATGATCTTCTGTATACCAATCAGTCCCTCTACGAAGCTGCTTATAGCCAAGGATCAGCATCTTCAGATTATTATTCCCTAATGCTTCGATATCAGATGGTTTTAAGATACCATTAATGACATGAATTACTGCATTTGGATATTGCTTAATTAGAGAAATAAATTTTTCCGTTGGATTGACAAGTGATACACCAAGACCGTAGATCAGTTTTTCATTAACTAATCTTTTTATCAGATCCTGTTTTTGTTCAAAATGAATCTGATTTACAGTAATATTCGCAATTACTTTTCGTTCTTTAAGTTTTTGTAGGAATGGAATTAAATCAGGATGTGTAGTGATATCACCGCCACCGATTGCTACCTCCTGATATGGATGTAAAGTATCAATAAACTTTTCGTTCATAATATCTCCATGTTTCCCATCAGGAATACTATCTTCATGACACATAAGACAATTTCGATCGCAACAATTTGTTATTTTGATATCCATATTTTCTGCAAAATCCGGAATAAACTCATCATCATTTGTTTTTCTGATCTTTGTCCCATCACTCAATATAAGAGTACGATAATTGCCATTTTTATAAGCTCCTAATAATTCCATTCCTATAATCCTCCTAAATTTTATCAGCAGTCATATCCATCATAGCCAAACGCAATAACAGTATCACCATTCTCTGTTGTGAATGATTCTTCAAAAGTTTCCCAATCTTCGCACCATTCATTCCAAAAATAGTCATAATCATACCATTCATTTTCATGAAGAAAATCCAAAAGATCTCCCTCTGTGTCGTATGTAAAATTTGGATGATACTTGCTAGATTTTTCAAAGGTGATTGCTTCTTCTTTTGTATAAAAATGATTTTCTTGAGGTTTGTTGCCATCTGGATAAGCATAGCCACTTCCTCTAAATAGAAATACTTTTCCTTGTTCCCATTTATCATAATCGCTTTTATTACACATCACGAGCGAGTGAACCGAGCTACTATTTGTTTCAAATGTTCCTTTTCTAATTTGTGTTTTCATCTTTCCCACCATTCCCCTTCTGGATATTCATGATCAATTGCATTCATATTGATTAAACCTGCTTCTTTCATTCCAGAAAAATAGCATGTTTCATCTCCATCCTGAATTACTACATATTTTTTGTTAGAAATAAACTCTTCTAATGTGATATTCTCTTTTTTTAAAAATCCACTAAGGATATCTTCATCCACAGAACCAGTATCTGGAATATTGAATCTCCAGGATTCATTTTCTGAATCAGTCCAATAATTAATTTCAATTCCATATTGTTCTTCTTTGTCAGAAAGAAACTTGTTTAACTCTTCTTCCGTCATTCCTTCCTGGTAATAATTGTCTGCATTATATTCTTCGTTATCTTTATTCGGAATATATTTACATTTTTTTGGAAGTTCAATTTTCTTTAATGTCGGCACATATTTCTTAACAATTCGTAATAATTCTTTATATGTATCATCATTATATTCTTCAACCAACGAAGCACAAGCATATAGCCATTTATCAGAAAAACTTGCCAATGCCCTAAATGGAGATCTTCCAAAATATAAATCTCCCTCATATGGCATCCAAATACAATTTTTCTCTCCTGTTTTTGAATCATCCCATAACCACATATCATGAGTAATCTCTTGTAGAGTATATTTACCTTCATTTTTCATCACGCAAAGCGAATGCATACTCGATGAATTTGTCTCAAACACACCCATTCTAATTTGAGTTTTCATATTTTCTTTTCTCCTATTCAAAAATACAAATCATACCATTATTATCGACACCTGCAGTCTCATCAAAATAAATATAGGGCCATGTAATCCCTGAAATAACGTCAAAATTCATATCATGTGTAGCAATTTCTTTATCACCATATTTCTCCATCGCTTTCTGTAGTAGTTCGATAAAGTCCGAAATTTTATATACATTGTCTTTATCGAATGTCAATGCTTTTGTTATATGTCCATCAAGACATTCGAAATCTTCCTCGATGATCTTATTCATCCATATCTCCTCTACAAATTTTATTAGAATCTTCTTTGCCGTACACAACTTCATCAGCCAGTTTGCGAGAAACACGGCTAACCTGTTTTAATCCCTCTCTGATAATTGTTCCGCTTGGCTGCTGATGATCTTTGATAAATCCGATCCACTGATCTTCGTTTAGAATGTTTCTTTCACTTTCATATACTACTGCATAGCCTAGTTCCCGTTTCGCAAGGTAAAGTGTGTTGATCATGCAGTCAATATCATCTAATACATCTTTAATCGGCATTAATTTTTGTCCTCTCTTTATGTAAATAGTTATATCATTCTATGTAAGATTATTCTCTTAGAATCCATTTTCAAAAAGCGTTCTACAATTTATATACTTAGTGAATTAGAATTGATTGTAGAACGCTCATGATATCAAATTATTAAAGTTATTTTAGAATGCAAATCAGTCTAAATATGATTTCAGACCACTTTCAAAATATGGAATTGGTCTTCTCTTGAATCTGTATTTTTCAACCCTTGCATCGATAATAGCTTTTACTGCAGCATCATCAATTTCACCTGTTCTTGCATACCGATCGAATACAGAATATTTAAATCCAAGAGCGCTTTCATCAGAAGATCCACATAATCCGTCTGACGGCGTTTTGTCAACCATCTTTTTCAGTAGAATCGTCTCATATCCAATAGCTTTTACTTCCTGTACTGTGAAATCCTTTAATGGTGCAAAGTCTCCTACTGCATCGCCCCAGCGAGTTTCCCAAGATAAGAGTGTTTCCGAAAGATTGCATGTATTAGCAACTCGTCCATTCATACTCTGTGAAATTGCATAAAGTGTTGTCATTCTGATTCGAGGAGGCAGATTAATTGATGTCTGTTTTGACCAATGATCACCAATTTGTGGTCTGATTTCGTGCTTTAGCGCAAGAATTGCTGGATGAATATCTACAGTACAGTATTCAATACCTAAATATTTAGCAACTTCATAGGCATCTTCAATATCTGTCTGTTCTCCGTCTGGCATGAGCACACCTAAAACTCTATTCTTTCCAAGAGCTTCCACACAGAGAGCCGCAACAATGCTTGAATCTTTACCACCTGAAAGACCTACTGTGGCAATACAATCTTTCCCATTCTGCTCAAAGAACATTTTAATCCACTCGACAATCTTATTTTTTGTTTCTTTTGCATCAAAAGTATACATATCTATTCTCCTCTCCTTTACTGATTTAATTTCCACAGTTCAATATGAGTATCAAGTTCATTAAAAATCTTCTGTATCATTGAATATACTTCGTCCCAATCTGCTCCACCACGATCACAGCCGATCTTATATGGCATAGCAATTGTTGCACTAAAATTATTGTTCCTTTCATGTGTTTTCCAACACATAGTTCTAAAACACTTTTCTAATGCTTCCAGAGAAGTATATTGTTTTCCGTCATATCCATAGTTATCTTGTGCAAAGAAATTACAAATCCACTGTTCATTACTTGGAATCGCAATCGATCCACAGTCGTATCCAATATATTTTGGCTTGACTGGTACAATTTGTACTTTCCCCAGCATATCCGATGATGCTACCTTTTTATATTCTTCGTATACATGTAAAAATCGCTGTCTGACCTGCAAAGCCACGCCAGATCCCATCTTTCCCATACAATTTACTTGATGACAAATAAATTTTGCATCCGTATCAAATAAATTTCCTTCGATAATTTCAATCATGATTTTCTCCATTCAGTCTTTCACGAATCTCTTCAAAAGTCTGTTCTTTTACTAATTCTCCATCTTTAAAGACGAGTTTCAGTTCATTTTCTTCTGGCATTGTATCTTCTGCATAACCATCATGACACACGAATTTATTTTCTTCTTTTACTACACAGCAAAGTCCTTTATGAGATTTCTTCAGATTATTTTTATCTGTTTTTGGATTCTTCTGAATGGTATATTCTTTGCCATCAATTACACAATAGGTGCTCTTCATTGCAAATCCAAAAGTATCTCTTGTTAAGCAAACCATTCCATCTTCTGGCGTACACATTGCAGAGAAAGAAAACGCACCTACTCCAAAAAGAATCGTATCTGCTGCAAATCCTAATCCTTCAAGCTGTGTCCAAATCTCTTTGATCTTACTGTACTGACAACCATCTCCGTAAATGATTCCAATCTTTGGATTTAACTCCTTATAACCTTTTGAGTTTACAGTTCCACCAAAAATCTGATATAATTTCTGAACAGTTTTTACTGAAATCTCAACGATATCGCCGCTATCAGGACGTACAAGGAATTTGCCATTATGCTCTTCGATTTCTTTTCTCAGTTTTGGAAGTGTTTCGTCAATAAGGTTCCAGTAATCAAATGTATCAGAGACATAACTGAAAGATGTATTCTTATATGTATCAGTCAGTAATCTTCTTAACAGATTTTCTTCTGTCTCGCATACAGCCAGATTACTGCATACGGTTGCATGTTCCAGGCTAACTGCTCCAATACCAATATGGTTCTTAGCACAATCAGCATCGTACATTTTATCAATATACTGAGTTGCAGGAATTGTAGAAGTTTTATTGAAAGATAGCAGCCATGAAGAACTTGCATGAACTCCGTTCTCAATGCCGAGTCCTCTGAATCCAAAATCCGCCATAGCCATTGCAGGATTAGCACCATCTGTAGTTTTCTCGTAAAATTCATTTGCAAGTGTTTTATATTTATGACCTACAGTTGCCCAGTTGCATGTCCCAAAAATAAAAGACTGCATAATGCATTCCAGCCATTGTACCGTCCATGCGAAATCCGGATGTGCGTTACTCATCTCGATACACGGGACTCCCATTGTTACAACAGATCCTTCTGGAAGAGCTTTGATCTCTACAGGTAAATACTGCAGATCCCATAATTTTTCGATACGTCCAAGATCATAACTCTGAGAACCGATCTGATTATCCAGATATTCTTTATATTCTGCAATAACTTCTTTTTTGGGTCTTTTGAAGAAAGTTTCATTTGCTAAATCAATCATATATTCCTTAATAAAACCCTGTAATCCAAAGAATACAACTTCATTCAGATTTTTGAACATTGATTTTCTAGGAGTAATATAAGAAGTTAATTTTGTAAGACCCTTTGGAAGAGCATCAGGATTTGTATTTTTATATGTATCTGCCATCAGCATAAAAGAAATGTTTCTCATTTTAGGCCTCCATAACTGTGATTTTATCGTGTTTTCCTGTGAAAAGACTGTCTGTTGTAAATAATCTTTCAACTGTTCCATCTTCAAGTGATTTGATTAATGTTCCTTTTTCTCTATCAAGAACTGAATTTTCGGTATGTGATGCATAAGCATAAATTCTATCTACACCACGTTCTTTCAACGCTTTTGCACTATAATATAAAGAACCGCCATATGAAATGATGTCATCAATCATCAAAACTTTTTTACCTTTAAGATCAATATCGTTATCTCTGATTTTGAGTCCAAGAATTTTTCCTGTATTCCAGTCTCGATTTTTCTCACCATAGCAATACGGAATGTCAGAAAACAATCCAGAATATCTTTTCGAACTACCGGTATCCGGAAAATAAAGAATAAGATTTTCTTTACTAATCTGCTCAATTACTTCATCAATATATTCTGTTGGATTAAAAACATATACTCTATTCAAAAGCGCTGCTCCAACATTACTATGAACATCAAGTACCTCTACTCTATCAAATTCGAGCCAATTAATAACATCAGCGAACCCTTTTAATGTAAAAACCTCGCCCTGATCATGGATTCTGTCCATTCTGGCATTCGGAAGATAAAACATTGTAAGATCAATTGATTTAATATATGGAAAATTTTTTAAATGTTTTGTAATATAAATCAGCGCTGAAAGTTCTTCTTCTTTCTCATACTTCCATGTAATGTTGTTATATTTCTGATAAAAACAATCGTCTAATACGATTCTCTGTGTTCCATCTGGAAAGTGTTCTACTTTTACTTCTTTCCCATTTAAAATGATCATATCTTTATTCTCCAATCACATTAATCTGGCAGCTTTTCATGGCTTCGAGTGCCGCCTTATGTTTTTCTGGTGTAGATCCCGCGCAACAGCCTGCGTCTACTGTAATTTCCGTATTTGGAAACATAGCTTTAAGGACTAATGCATTTGAAATTACACATATATCCGTACACAAACCGACCAGATCGATATCACCATCTCCAATCCATGTCATATTTCTCCACTGCAAGGTTCCAAAAGTACTTTTGTTTACATATCTGCAGTTAGGAACCTCAATGTCGCTCACAACCTTCCATCCTCTTGTTCCAAAAACACAATGTTTTACTGGAAGTTTTCTTCCCTCCAGAGTATTTAAGTAATCGTCATAATGCGTATCTCTTGTAAAAATAATTTGATCTCCACGATTATAATACTCTTCAATTTTCTTTTTCACATTCGGAATAATCGCCTGTGCTTCTTCCGATCCAAGGCTCCCATTTACGAAATCATTCTGTACATCTACAACAATTAATGTTTTCACAGTTTATTCTCCTCTCTTACTTGATCAAATTTCTTTATCCAATCATCAAGCGATACATCGTCTGCTACTGTACCATCGCATCGACACATCCAGTATAGAGATTTCTTTCTCTCATATTCGAGATCGTCTCTTAGATTATGGATAATCGATTGGGCGAAATCTTTCATGTTATCATATTCGCTTTGCAATACTAATCCAAGCATTAATTTTCCTCTTTACTATCTGCAAGTTTATTCCAAATACTTGCAACCTCATTATTCACTTCACAGGTCGTTTTACCATCGATTGAAATTCCAATTCTATCAAGATATTCCTTTAATTCAGACATCGTGTTTTCCATTATTTTTTCCTCACTTTCCAAAATTTTAGTAATCGTTACTAATTTCTAATTTCGATTCTTTTTCGAATCTATTTACATATTCTCTGACACGTTCGTATGCTGCAGGAACATCAATATGTTCTTTCAGTAAAAGTTCCTCTACAGCTACTCGTTCCATAAGAATTTTTCTATCATGCTCTTCTTGCGTCATATCAATCACCTTATAAATTTGGCTGACCAGTTTTATACCAGCCAGCCATTTTTTAATCTAATTCATCAAGCATTTTCTGCAGATCTTCAACGGACGCATTTCGAAGTGCCTCGTCCTGCTTAGTAGCAATGATCTGCATAATTTTCTGTTTCTTCTCTTTACGTTCTGCAGATTCCTGCCGATTCTTTTTCTCTTCCAGTTTTTCATTAAAGATATATTTTACAATCTCAATCTTGGTCGCAAGAATATCATCTTCCGCTGATTTAGTCTGAAGCAGACTTTCTTCATCCGTCCTCTTTACTTCTGCATTCAGTGTCTTAAATACTGTGTCCAGCGATCCAAGCGGAAGATCATATAAATCTTCTACTGCAATCTGTCCCTTATACGGGAACCGATATTTACCTTTTACTGCTTTTTCAAACATATTACTCATAATTCATATTCTCCTTTATTAAAATTTAATTTTAATGATTCTTTCTGTTGCACCTTTTACTTTAACGATAAGCTCATTACGCTGCGTCAGACTGAATCCAACTCCAGAGAGCTGATCATCGACGTCTGTTACACTACACTTTGCACCAAGTGCTTCAAATACTTTACGATGTGGAACTAATTCATTCTTAAGATATTCCACAAAGAAACCATTCGGCTGTTCTGGATTTACACATCCATTCAGGAAGAAGAAAAGATGTTTATTCCCGATCCCATTCTGCTCATCAAAATAGTTCGGGCTGTAACTGATTACAGATACAGGTGTAAACTGATTTGTCTGTACTCCCCATACTCCTCTACTAGAAGTAACCGAGTGACCAAAAAGCTTTTCTTTGATGGTAAAGTTTCCGTTCTTATCCATAATTACTTCTGCGACGTCTACGTCTCCACGCACTGGGTTATTGTATTCAAACGAATAGATCTCTCCATCGAATTCAATTTCTGCTTTAAATCCTTTACTTCCTCGACTAGCAAACTGATGTACAAAAAATTTATAAACACCTGGCATCATTTTTAATTTATTCTGCCAAGTAATATTCTCTACTGCCGGTTTACCTGGCATCTGATCCATTGGCTGTGTAATATCAATATCAAGCTGTCCACCGAGTTTTGACTTGCATGGTTTTCTATCACTACCAAAATAGATTTCATGACCATTTGGTTCAATACAATGCGCATCAAGGTCACTGTTATCGTTCTGATCCTCGTTCCACATAATAGAAAATCTAAGAACACCATCTACATTTCCACCAGCGTTTTTTACATTCTGTTTGATATCAGAATCGGTAATGTTTCCTGTATATGCCCAGCTCAGACCATTGTTCCATTTAAACATTGTGTTGGCATTCGAATTTTCTGGGGCAATTAAAGAAACAAAGTTTTTCTCATGTTTATTCTCTACAAATACTTCAACCTCTTTCGCGGTCGGAAGAACCTTTTCTACGAAATCCTGTGCAGTCACTTCTTCTACTCTAGAGAATTTCTTTGGATTAACTGCTACAGATTTTGACATCTCTGTAAAAATGTCTCCTCCACCAGAAATTCTCTTCGCTGCATCTTTATTAGAAAATAGAATATTATTTACTGTGATATCATCCAGATTTGCAAAGCGACGTTTCAGAGAATCCATATATCCAAGTTCTGTCAACGTTTTCTTTGCATCGTCCAGCATTCTCTGAGTATAAATTGGCTTACTCCTTTTATAGTTGCTGGGTGCTACAATCTGCTCGTATTTCTTTACTGCAAGATCGAGGCCCATTCCTTCGCTTACATTTACAAGTAGTGTTCCAATAGAATGATTTCTGATTTTACCAATAACGGCTCCTGCTTTTAGAGATTTCTCCCAGGCATAAAGATTTTTCTCTTCTTCCGGAATTTTGTCGTATTCCTTTTTGTATTTCTTGAATTCAACCAGCGGAATCCTCCACTCTGCTCCACGATACAGCGTATTGGAATTAATCAGCTCAAGAATTGTTTCCACAGAATCCATAGTGATCTCATCCAGAGAACGTTTAAATACGTTTTTAATATCTCTGTATTCACCATGGATATTACCTGCAGATCTACGAGAGTCAAATACAAACTTATCAGGAAGTCTCATATAAAAGTGATCCCACTGATGAGATTTTCCGTTGATCATTTCAAAGTTCTTATCTGTGCCAATATTTTTAAGCTGACTTACAAAAACATCGACTACCTCTTCGTTATGGATAAGTTTGGAAAGTGCCTTGACTACCGGCTCATAAATAGTTCCAGACATATCTACATCCCAAATACTTTCCATTTTATTATCCTTGATTACAACCACAGCGCCGATTGTACGAATGAACTGGCGGCAGCAGGTACAGTCATGTTCTCTTCTCTCTCTAAAAATATTGTTCGTTCCTGGCGCAAAGCTATCGAGATATGTATCCCACAGCAGCTCCTTGTCTACGTCCACTTCGAATAACTTATCTGCATTTGCGGACATTTTATTGAAATGTTTCTGAAGCTTCTCCTTAAAAATTACGAACTGATCTAACATGATATTTTCTCCTTCTTTATGTTTTTCTTCTATTTTGTTATCTTTTACTCTACTTTGCTCTCTGTTTCCTTCATCTTATTGGTTGTTTCTTCTTTTACATTATTCTCCGAACTTTCTTCTTTATTATTTTCACCAACTACATTTGCTTTTTCTAGTTCTTTATTTTCCTTTGTACCTTCTGTAGTATTCTCTGCATCAGAAATCAGTCTTTCATTCAGAAGAAACTCTTCGATGTCGGACACCAAAAGCATGATACACACTGTACCAAATCACACATGTGATGTTTTTTAATAAAGTCCTTATCTGCAGCCTGTTCGTCTGTAATTACTGTTCCACATTCATCCATATTCTGGATCTCATGTTCTTCGTAAACCTTTCCTGAATATTTTCCTAACCTTTTCATTCGTCTCACTTCTTTTCTATTTCGTTTCTGTTTTGATAGTCACTCTTTTGTTTAAAAGTACTTTTTTATGTTTTACCCCCCCCTCGATATTCTCCGTTTGAATCCTTGTAACTTTCACTGGACTATATCCATATTTGGTTGCACACATTACTAAATCGCCAACTTTGAGATTTTCAAGGAAAGATTTCCAGTTCTTATTTCTACGAATCTCCCAAGTATATTCCTGGCTTGTTGCACCATTAGCGTGAATATGTACTCCATTAATCAGTGCAACAGGCTGGCCTTTATACACAGTTTGAACTGTCTTAGCACCATTTCTTTTCATGATAAGATAACGGATATATCCATCTACAAGATAACCATTTTTATCCAGAACAATTGGTTTATCTTGATGATTCGTCAGCAACCAATATTTCTCAACTCTTTCCATCTTTTCTGAAGATGGATGAGAAGCAAGAAACTGATCTGAAATTTTGATATCTTCAATGTTCATCTTCATAATATTATTCTCCTTTCTTTACGCTGCATTTCCATTTTTAACAAGATAATTCTCAAAATCTCTCTGCATAAATCTAAAATTAACGCCATCATTAGAGCTGTATTCCTCATTGGAATTCTGATACACTTTAACCCATTCTTCAAATTCCTGATCTTTTTCTTCATTACAGGCTTTTGCAACAACAGCAATCAATGCTTTGTAGCAATTCTGATACAGAGATGATGTTACTTTGACAGAATCTTCAATGATATCCTTATATAATTCAATATCATCAGAATCTACATTTAAGGACGTCTTTTCCATAACAAATCCAATCAGTTCATCATCCGAGAAGTCTTCTTTAGAACTATCCGTTTCTACCGGCTGTTCAGTTTCTTCCGTAACTTCTAGCTCTGAAATATTATTCTCTTCTTCATTTGCTACATTTTCAGTTTCTTCTTCGATTGCTACTAATCCATTATCAGTAACAAATTTTTCCAACAGAGTATGTAAAATAAATAATTTATCTTCGATAACCACACGATCTTTCGTAGACTTGCTTGCGTCTAAATCATTCCATGTCGTGATCAACGTTTCGTCATCATGTGGAATCTCTACGGAAACATCGGTATATGTATTGAAATTATTCAAAAATTCTTTAAAAATTTCATCTTTAACTCCATTTTTCATACAACGATCAAAGAACATAATCCAAATTAAAGAATTTTTTGTAGTAAACAGTGCTTCAGATGTATCTAAGGATGTAACTGTCATTAAATGATCCAGTAATTCTCTTGCACTGTTGAACATTTCATCAGTTGCGTTCTCGTTTAAATATTCTCCAATCTTTCTTGCGTTTTTTGTCCAATTGTCCCAAAAATTAAGTGCCATTACAATTTCTGCAATAATCTGGTTAATCTTTCCATTTTTATGTACTGTTGGTGTAAAGTTTGCGCGATCAGACCAAAAATCATGTTCTGCCAATGCTTTTACACGTCTACCAACGTTAAGCATTCTTGTAAGAAGAATCTGTGCTGGTTTCATTTTTGCTCCACGATTATATCTCCTTAAATGACGAGCCATTTCTTCCGGTGTACAGTCGAGATGTTTTACAATCTTTACAGGACAATCATCAAAATTTTCTTTCAACTTTGGAGAAAGATCAGCATAACCTTTATTCTTCAGAGAAAAGGTAACTTCGTCATACATAATGTCTCCATTGTCATTTCTAATAAAAATACTATCTTTATCTCTTCGAGCTTCCTGATATGTAATTTCGCTTGGATCAATATTTGAGCCAAGTTTAAATCCACCAGCTTTAAAATCTGAAATATATGTATATTTCTGTAAACCATCAATAATCCAAAGTGTTACACCTGTAGGAGTAATCTCTTCGCAGATTTTCAGAGCATCGAAATCTTCATTTAATAACATCGTAACAATAAAGTTATCACGATCTGAATGTTCCCACTGGTCAATGTCTCGCTGCAGGAAATAATCAGATCTAAGCTCTCCTCTCTCTGCCATGTCGCATACCTTTTTGCACATCCAAGTTTCTTCTTTAACTTTGTCTCGTATTAATCTCATAGTATTACTCCTTTCTTTTCTTACAGATTACGTATTAATTGTTTATTTTTTTCAGAACAAATCATTTTAAATGAATGTTCATAAGTTTTTTCGGAAATATGTAAAACTTCGCAAATCTCGTCTTTGTTATAACGATTTGCAATTAACAGAGCGATTTTCTGCTGTAACGGCGAAAGTCTATGTAAAAAAATTCTTACCTTTGGATGCCATTTTTCATCTTCCGTCTTTTCTTTTTCACAAATGAGTTCTTCCAAATTAAAACGAGAAGCGACAAGTTCTTCCACATTTCTTGTTTTTCCATTTTGTTCATCGTTCTGAATTGGAGTATCTAGAGAAATATTTTGAACTACGATTGGCTTATCTTCTTCATCCTTTACAATAACTCCATTTTTCATAAGTAAATTGCATCGAATGCCACGTTCGAAATTATCTCTTCTCCATTCCAAATAGGATCGTTTAATATTTCCCATAAGAAATGTATTAAAAGATGCTTTCTTTTCATGCTCTGGATTGTATGATTCTACTGTTTCCATTAATACAGTCATTGCATCATCATATAAATCATCGTAATATTTCTGATCCAGAGTATCTTTCAGCCAAATAGTACGACATAATGTTTTGAGTTTTGTCATACTACAATCCATATATTCCTCGATGAGCTGCATCTGTGCTGGCGAAAAATGATATGGTTCTTTCCGTTGTTTTTTTACTTCCTCTTTTTCTTTCATAGTTATCACCCTACCCTTCTAATATTTTCATCGTTTCTTCGAATTTCGCAGTTCTTGGCTTATATTCGCTATATTCTCCATTCTCATTTTTGCTTAATTCATGCTGTAATTTTCCAATGGAGTATGAGTATGTAAGAGCATTCTTCATAATGGTTACTTTTCTCATACACGCCTTGACGTGCGCTCGATCAATTAAAATATGTAAAAACATATAGCCAACTTTTGCAATTTTGTGAGCCTGTGGCATTTTCCCATTATGATTATGGGCGTAAATAACCAAAGCATGTTTAATATCACTCTCTTCAGAGTCAAGTTTTGACAAGTATGTGTTAAGCGATTCTGACATATTGCTTAGTTCAGATTCATCCCAACCGGCTAGGCTTAAGTATTTTTCTGTTTCATCCTCAATCTGATCGAGTAATGTAAGATCAACGAATACATCATTCTCTGCTAGAAAAGCACCACCGTTACCTTTTGCTTTCGGAGAAACAGATGGTGCTTTACCATCTTCTCCAACCATCGAGTATCCATGACGAATCCAACTCATCTTTTTATTCCGCGAATTTAATAAGCTCTTGGCCTGTTTGAATGTGAAGTGTTTTGCTCTAGATGACATAGTTGATGCCATATACTCGCCTGGACGCATTGGGTTTTCAATGACCCAACATTTTCCATTTGTGATAATGTACTGCATTTTTCAATCACTCCTTTTTTTATTTAGTTTTTAAAAATAGGTAACTTTAATACAGGTTCTTATTTTCATTTGAAATAATAAGTACCTTTTCGTATTTGTTATTCTCTTTTAATGAAATTGTGAAATAATAGCGAACTGCTCAAGATAGACTTGCAGAATTGCAAATTAATATGTATAATGATACTTAAGCAGGACATTGCCATTATTCGTTTAAGCTGCTCCAACACCTTAAACACATATGAATATTGCTTGTTTTGCTTGTTATGTACAGGAAGGGATTCATACCGTATGCGCTCCAACGCAGGTATGATTCCCTTCTTTTATTTTGTTCGACAAAATTATAATACATCGAACTAATGTTCTTGTCAATATGTTTTCGAACATTTGTTTGTACTACTATAATTTTGTTTTTCCTTATATTTCCATTTTATACCTCTTGACATGTATATTCCAGCGGTAAATATTTCCATTTCATTCCTTTAAATGTGGTAAAATAATGTCATGCATAATACCTTCTCGATTGATGTGTTCGATATCTTGTATCGTAGAATATAATTGCATATGTTCGATTATTTCATCTCTGTTAAGGAAAATAGTTTTTGCTTTTTTAATTAACTTACACCCTTCTGCAGGTGTAGTTATTTTTTTACTTTCTTCATTTTGATCATAATCAATTGTATAAATAAGAATTTTGTACTTCTTGTTCTTTTTTTCAAGTTCTTTCATTTTCTGCATCGCTTGGTTGTAATCAGAGTATTCATATGCTTCTATCATCTTATCATCCCTCCATTAATAATGTCTGTAAACTAATCTGCATTGCTCTGTTCACTTCTTTTTGCTTTTTGGGACTAATCTCTCCGATCTTATCCAACAATCTAGCTTTATCTATTGTTTTAATTTGTTCACATGTTACTAACGAATCGGAACTTAATCCATTCAACGCATCTTTTTCCAAAATGACATGAGTAGGAAGATTGGGCTTCCTTTTTGATGTGATTGCCACGACTATGGTTGTTGGAGAATGTTTATTCCCAATGTTATTTTGGACAACAAGTGCTGGGCGTTTTCCGCCTTGTTCAGATCCTTTCGTTTTCCCGAAATCTACCCAATAGATTTCACCACGTTTAATTTCGCCACAATGTACATCCATACCCGGTTCCTCCTTTCTCTCTTGTTTTTCTTACGTTGAACTCATTATATCAACATATCTTTAATATGTCAATACTTAATATAAATATATCTTTATTATTTTCGCTATTATATTACAATTTATCTTTATTTACATAAACATATCTTTATGGATTTTCTTATTTAATTATGTTATAATCATTGACACGGAGGTGCAATATGATTAAATTAGATATCCAACATTTAATATTGACTAAGTATAAAAGTCAAGCTGCATTTGCAGAAGCTACTGATCTCTCTTTACCATCAGTGTCAAAAATTTGTTCTGGTAATATGGCAAGCATTCGCTTTGAAACTCTTGAAAAAATTTGTGAAGCATTAGAATGCACCCCGAACGATCTACTTACTTCCGATAAAAACGAATGGGATACAAAAATTCCATCACATGTCACAGAATATATCGATCGAATGGAACATATCTCGCAAGAAATCCAGGATGCGAATTTCCGTTATAGAGCTGCAGCATATCATAAAAAAAGCGATGACTAAACCAGCCATCGCTTTCTTATTGCTCATATTCAGATCCACTCAAATCCATTCGAAAATTGATTTCTTGTATGCACCACCAATATAATTTTTCTGCATCCTCATTATCTTTTCGATCTCGATCCGTGAAAATCATTAATTCTATTACATTCTCTTCTGGCATATTCCTCAAATCTGCAGGTGTTACTGTATAGTCCAAATATTTTGGAATCATTTTTCTTTCACACCGTTTCGTTTTAATATTTCTGTTACTTGAGACACGGGAATGCAAAATCTTCTGGAAACTGCTTTCTTATCATGACATTTATCGAAATCTTCTAATACATCTTTATCTGTCCACTCTAACTGAATAGGAGCATTCATATAGTTTTCCATTGTTCTCTCCTTTTGAAATGTCTGTTTCAATCAACTTTTTATTTTCGTCAATTCTCTTTCGTGGATGTTATTAACTATAGTTCCCCAGTCATCTAGTTGTCGAATTTTATATCGTATTTGTCCACCCTTCATTGATTTACCTATAATTTTTGCTTTATTGGTTCCGAATTTTACCAGATCTCCTTTTTCCATAAAACCTCCGTTTTAATAACTTATTTATCATATGAAACATGACAATGTTCTAGACACCACTTCCACCACGGCATATTTTTTATTCCACCGGATCTTTCCAAATCTTCTTTAATGACTATTCTAGTTTCTGTTGAGAAACAATTATAAATATAACATGAGCATTCCTTTATTCTGCATTTTCCACACCATCCGATATCACTTGCTGCTTCTCTTGTGTACGCTTCATCATAATCACAAAGTTCGTGATCTATATTTTTTGTTTTCATATTATCACCTTTTTTTGTTTTTTCCTTTTGTTGTCTATATTAATTATTATACTGTTTCTATATTTATTACTTCTAATAAATTATCTTTCAGCCATTCACAAATATCTTGTACTACTGCATAAGTATCTTCGTATCCATAGGAGGCATTGCTCCAGGTATAACAATCATTATATTCGTCAAACCAGATTTCTACAGATTCTCCATTTGACAAATCAAGCCTAATGGAAATTTTATCTTCTTGCTCTTCTCCATATCCCATTTCTTCGACAACATATTTGTTAATATCTGCTTCAGTCACAACATTTCACCTGCCTTTTGAAAACAATCTTTCATTATCTCTCTATAATTGCAAAGATTAGCCAAACATTTGTAATTCTGGCATATGCTTTTGAATAGCGTTACTTCCAATATTTTCCCAATCAATTCTATTTTCTGGATTAAATAAAATTTCTCTTAATACAAAAGCTCCTCCTTGGTCATTCATTTTATCTAAAATCTCCACAGCTATAATATTTTTCACTTCTGATTCTTTCATAATCTACACCTCCTTAGTGAAGTCTTTCATCTACTCTCTAATTGTTTTATAATAACTTCCGAACCAGACATATACAGGAGGATTTTTCGCCCATGGCATTAAAGAACCACTTACCATTTCCCTAACCTGACCAGAATCATTCCATCCATTTGATTCCATTTCTTTTTTATGCTCCATTCTTTCTTCTTCTGAATCGTAATAATACTGTTCTATAAGCTCTGTGTACTTATCTACGCAGTTATCTCCATCCCACACAAATTTTGTTGTATTATCTTTCATTTTAATTCTTTTCACGTAATCAGCTCCATTCTATATTAAAAACAACTTAATCTCATAACATTACCCATAGATTTCTCCCATAATATTCTCTTCTTATATGAGGAATATCATTGTCAATTTTTGATAACTCAATCTTTTCAAAAGTTACATTTTTGCAGCCATCCATAGTTCTGTTTCCAAATCTATTTTTAGTACATTCAATTCCATTTGATGATTCCTCAACCATAACAGAAGTCACTTCTCGTAAATGTTTGATTTTTTGTGTTTCTTCATATGTCATATTATTCGCATCCTTTACAATGAAAGCAATTTTTTATTCACTATTTTTATTCTCTTAAAAACCTTTTATAGTCATTGTCTCCCAAACAAAATAATTTACAACCATCATCTTCTAAATTAACAGTTATAGGACAATCATCATCTAAATCAAAATCTGGATGTTCTTTATTCATACACATCCAATTAGGACATGCCCAAGTGCAAAACACACAATTTTTACATTTGTACACAATATAGCCTCCTTCGCAAGAAATCGTCATTTTATCTTGTCTGCTATTTCTCTAATTTTATCTGCGTTTAAAGGTGCTACTGCATCTGCGAGCTTTCCTTTTGTTTCCTTATAATCTTTGCTATAAGGATCAAATCCAGAAAGACAACACCAATTATCTATTTCTTTTTCCAACTTTCTTGCTTTGTCACAAGCATCAATCTGTTGTTTTATTTTGTTTTGTATGTATTTAGGAATTTCCATACGATTTATTCTCCTTTTCAACATCTGAAAGAAAGTTAATTTTGTCACCATTTAATTACATATTTTAGCTTTCCATCTTTAAACTGATACGTTCTATTTCCGACTGTCACAAAATCATATTTATATTTTTTATTATTCATAAAAATACCTCTTATTTCAACGCACCAAGATTTCTCTTGTAACTACGTTCTACTCTACCCCATAATTCTTTCAAGTAATTTTCTGCATCAACTTTAGTTTCATCAATATTAGATGACTTCATTTTAACTTTTAATCCTGTCGCTGCATCAGTCAACTAAAAATCCTTATATCTTAATACTGCTACATTTTCACTTATTTCTTCGATGAATAATGCACTATTTTCTCCATATTCTTTCCCATTATTTTCGTTATGTATAATTTTAACTAATTTAATTGTTTTCATGTTGTTGTCTAATGTTCATACAACCAATCAAAGCAGAATTTAAGGACTCAAAAGATTTATTACTATCCTTATAATCAATATATCCATGCCATAAAAGTTTATTTGTAAAATTTCTTTCAAATTCAACAATCTGATAATTATCAATGCAATGTATATCAATTACTCTACCCCATGGAAATTCTTCTTTGATCAATTTGATTTTTTCTTCGTGTGTTGTTTCTTCTATATAATCTTCAGTTATTATATCTAAATTATTAGATGCATCCCAATTGATAGGACGAAAAGCAAAATCTCCACCAATATGAATAACTGTTCCGACTATCTCTTTATATTTTACAATGTCTCCAGCTTTTATAATATCTACCTCACTTTCTATGCTATCAATTCAGCATTTTCATCTATTTTAACAAACTCATTTTGCTTAAACTGTTCTAATGCTATATAAATTTCTGAAATAGACTTACACCAAACAGTATCTTCATATCCAACAAAATGTACACTTAAAATATTATCAGGATGCTCAAAGATATTATCTATAAGATTTCTGTCTTGTGTTTGCAATACAATTTTCGACATATAAACATACCTCCAGTAAAAATGTGGGCGACAGGACTCGAACCTGTTCTTACTTCTGTCGGCTTGTTTCCGATTTACGAGACTTGCACTCGTTTTACCTCGTCATGTCAACGCCAGCTTATGCAAATACACCCACTTAAAACCGTCACTCTAAAATAATTCTTTTAAATGTTTTACCATTAAGTCCTTGTATTCGTCTACATTATATTCATATCCCATATCTGAAAAAAGTTCTATTCTATCTAAATCAACTTTCAAATTACGAATTATATTCACAAATATCTCCTCTCTCCCTTTGAAAGTTAAATTTTATTGCCAAACATCATCATTATCCGCGAGTGATGCATCCCACTCAATATTATGACCAGTTTTATTCTTTACCATTTCTATTGCTTCGTCATAATTGTTTGCTTTTACAACATATTTATAAGATGAGTTATCCTCAAGATATTTTGGAACATCTTCAACAATATATAACTCTTTCATTTCACGTTTATTGTGTTCTTTAAACCATCTATTTGCTATTACATGAGTTAACTCAATTTGCAGCATTAATGTTGTCTTTGCTCCAAAATCTTTTTCATATTCCCTCTTAATTTTTGCTAACTCAGTGTTATCAGGGAATGCACCATTTTTTTCTGCTTCAAGAAACTGATTATATAGCAATATCAGCTCTTCGTCTGTTTTTGTATCAAAGACATTCACATGCATAACATTATTCCTCCATTTCAAATATTAATTTTGATGCTGTTTTACATAATCCCAATCAATACACTCTGGAACCGATTCATCATAGTTAAAAACAGTTACATTCTTATAACCAGATCTGATCAACTCATTCGCTTTCTTTATACATTTCTTTCGGTTATCAAAATCATCTAAAATTCATGGCTCTGTTTTGTTGAATCCATTTCCAGATTTATCATTATATGCGATTGCATATTCCATAACATCACCTCAATCTTTCATAACTTTCTTCCGCACTTAGGGCAGTAGTTAATATTTGCAACTGCTTCACTTTCTCCACCTGCGTATAACCCAAATTTATTTGTTTTAGAATTCCACAACATAGACAAACGTGTATAATCATCTTTTTCTATTAATTGTTCCATATCAAAGGCTGCGTCTCCATAATATTCTTCTTTGTATAGTTCTGTATTGCACCATTTACATTTATCCATTAAATACCTCCTGAAACCTAGATTTCTTATGCTACTTCTCATCCAATACAACCATTTTGTTTTCATGATCTATTGTAACAAAGAATTTTGTATTTCCATTATGATTCCAAAGAATATCTCCATTCTTAAAATTGCTCCAATTAATCGTCACTTGTTTATTTTTTAAATCAGTTTCTATTTCATTTAAAATATCTTCTGAGCCTGTCACATCGTATCCATATGCATTAATAATTCTCATTTATATATTCTCCTTTCCACTCCACATGAAAACTTGGTTTCATTTTATTATTCTTCAAATTTTCTGTTATTTATAATGTCATATTTTCCATAATTTTGTTCAATTCCATTCCATAAAAATGTAAGTTTTCCATCTGGATATAGACTTATACAAGTATTCGTAACTAGATCTGGATTTTCTTTTGAATAATAATACATTCCACCTTTTTCATGTTCGTACATTTGTACATATGTATAACCGTCCAAATATATTTCTTTTGGATATTTCATATAATCACCTCAATATTATATTCTCTATTATACCAGAAAAGGAACTGCCTTACGACAATTCCACTTCAAAAAATTATTTTACTTTTACAATTAAAATAGCGGTTCCATTATCTACATCCGGATAAATAGAAATTATTTTCATATTCCAATATTTTTCCGGCACAGAAAATTTTGTGTCGCCAATTCCTTCAATCAATCCTTGGTATAAAATATTTTCTTTTCTAAGCACATTATCATCAGTTGTAATTACAACGGAGCCTTCCCATATTGCATCATCAAATTTCAAATCTGCCAATTCCATATATACCGCCTCCAAATAAATTTTATCTTACAAACTTCATCGATCTTCGCTAACATTATAATAGGCATTATCGCTGCCGGATACTTCTTTCATTTTCCTTTCAATCAATTCTTCTCCATATCCGCAATGACATGATAAAAAATTATACATATCGAGATCTGATCCACAATAAGAATAAACATCTCTCAGGGATATTTTTCCATCATCGTACAGTTCTTCAATATTGTCGAAATTTAATTCAGGCATTTTTAATAGCTCCTTTCGCTTGCTTGTAATCAGAATAAAACATATCATATTCTTCTTTATTGCAAACAGCTACACCAGCACACTCTTCTTCACACTCTAATTTCCATCCTTTGTCACAAAGAATATCATACATTTTATTAAATTTCTCTTCTTCATTAGAATTATAGGTTATATATGCTTCTCTATAATCGTGTTCTTCGTTTTTTCCTATATATTGACATTTCATAATAGCCTACCTCTCATGAAACAATTCTTTCAGCTACCGTTCGCATTCCATGCAAACGTCTTTCCCATTATAGTCATCTGGCTGCTCATAATGTCCAGGAAAACAATGCATACAACTATAACATGATTGATCCCATCCCATTGGACATTTCTTTGTCTCTTTTGCTTCATGCGTATAAATATATTTTTCTTCATAATAACTCATAGGTTTTGACATATTATACTTCCTCTTTTTCCGCTAAATCGTAATCTGAACCATTCACAAATTCTCCATCTGTATTTGTGTCACAATATTCAAGTGCATATTCTTCTACATCAACGCAATCAGAATGCTCGTCATATGTACATTTATATTTTGCCAATTCTGCTTTTGCTTCATTGAGCTGATCGTATGTCCATCGTTTTAATTCTTCTGGATCAGTATTTGGTCCATAAATACAATCTCCTTCAGAGTAATTTTTGAATTGCTTTTTCGTATAAGATCCTTCAGCATGTCGTAAAATAATTGTATTATAATATTCTCCCATTCTATTTTCCTCCAACTTTTATATAATTATTTATATTATATCATATTCCTCAGCAATAACATAGTTTTTCTATGCAGTTTCACCCAACAAAATTTTTCTAAACAGGCTTTCAAAAATTGGAACACAAATACTATTGCCAGCCTGTTTATATAATGCCATTTTATATCTTCCTCGTTTCTGTTGTACAGATGCGGCTGCTTCATAGTCCTGATCCGTATAACCCATAAGTCTCCAACATTCCCGTTCCGTAAGATATCTATACTTTCCATTATGTAAGTCAATTACCTGTGCAGGTGTCCGATCCTGGCGAGTCGTGATTGTATAAGCATATTTGTCAATTACAGTTGCTCTTCTAATTCCGGATGCGCCAATACATTCCAGAATGCTCGGTTGTGTTACCTCGTACACTGGATCAACTTTCTGTTCCAAAAACTCATGAATGTTTTTCATTGGCGTTCTAATCAGATCAGAAAAATCAAATTCCTTTCCTTTTAAACAGCTTACAGTAAAATAGCGTTCTCTTGCTTGTGGAATACCAAACTCTCTTGCGTCTAATAGTTCATATGTACTTGTATATCCAAGTTTACTTAATTCTTCCATATATCTGTCGTGATTATGTACCATATATTTACTTCTGATATTTTTAACATTTTCCCAAATCACATATTTGGGTTTCCATTCTCCCATCTGTTTAATAATATTAATTGTTTCCCACATAAGACTCGATCTTGTCCCAGACCCCTCTTCTGCTCCAGCTCCATGATTTATTCTTCCATCTTTGGTAGCTGTGCCTTGATGTCCAGCAACAGACATATCATTGCAAGGAGAACCATGTATCAGAATATCTGGACGAAGATTGTATCCGACCACTGTTTGCGTTTTATACGGAAGATTTTTTGCGAACATTGCATTATATGATCTGACTGCTGCTTCGTCAATCTCGACATAATCAATTGATTTAACAGGAATACCGATATTCCGTAATGCGCACCGTGGGCTTCCAATTCCACCGAATAGTTCTAAAATTTGTACCATAATAATTTCCTTTCTTATATGAGGCGGTAAACAGGAAGTCTACCGCCTCGTTGATGTTTAGATAATATTTTTCATTATTTCTACAGATTCTTTTTGTGCTTTTTCTTCCATTCCTCTTACATATAACAGCGTTGTATTAATTGATGCATGATGTAAATTTTTCTGTACAAGCACAATATCACCAGTTGCATTGTATAATGTAGTACCATATGTTGCCCTTAGTTTATGTGGACTAATTGTTTTTCCTTTTATATTACAAGCATATTTTTTTGTAATATCTGAAATTGCACTTGTTGACAATCTCTTCCCGGTTTTCCCAAGAAATAGAGCCGGTGTATCGCATACTGTTACAAGTTGATCTCTGTATGCTAACCATTTCTGCAATTCATCCAAAACTTTCGGAATTAAAATGAATGTATGAACTTTTTTCCCCTTGTCTGTTACAATCAAAGTTCCTTTATCCATATTTAAGTTTTCTATATCCATATTGGATAACGCTGCACAACGTACACCTGTAGAAAGGAAAAGTTTTATAACTGCAATATCCCTTTGTGACCAAATGGCTGATGGCTTTCTTGTTTTTCCTGTTAGCTTATGATCAACATTATAAAGATACGTTTGTGTTTCTTCTGGTGTCAAATAACTTTTTTCTCTTCTTTCTATTGTTCTCTGTTGCTCTCTCTTTTTTGGCTTCGCAATTTCTTCCATATAATTTTTCGAAAAAATTTTATATGCAAACATACATTTTGAAAAAAGTTTTAGTGCAGAATAAACTGCAATTTGATAAGAAGAAACTGTTTCTAATCCATTGTCTTTATCTTGTATTTTTGCCATATAGGATACAAAATCTCTCAGTTCAAGATCTTCTTCTTTTTCTTTTCCTGTAAACTTTAGAAATTTTAATACATCACACATGTAAACATATTTTGTCTTTTCTGATAAATCATGCATATATAAAAGGAAGTCTTGTAGATTCTTAGACTTCCCTTCCATAATGTTTTCGATTTTTCGTTTATATTTAAGTTTTTCTTCCTCTAAGCCTGTCTGGATTCTTTCATTCATTTTATTCCTCCAATCATAAATCGGCAATTGCAGCAATAATAATAATAATAATGACCCCAATTGCGACAAAGGTTCCATAATATCCAACGGCATATTCAAGTGACATAATATCTTCCTCCTAAAATTCACTATTCAAAAATGTATGACGGAAACATCAGCTCTAACTCCTCTTCTGAAATTTCCATATTTTTGTTTTGGCTTTTAAATTCTTCATCGAACTGATGATTTAATTTCAAAACATTGTAAGCACTTTCAATCACCCACTCCCTGATGAATTCCATATCTGATTCCGACAAATCATATCCATATAGTTCTACATACTTAATCAACTTCTTTCTTATACTTGTTTGTGTTGTGTTCCATTTCTTTTCTAAATTCTCGAACTTACGCACATCTGTTTGACAATATTCCTTGAACGTTTTTCTTTTCATATATTCTCCCTTCTTTGCAATAAAAAAACCGGCACATTTCTGTACCGGTTAATAACGTTCCTCTTTTCTGATTTTATTCAATTTTTCTTTCTTTTGATTGATGTGTCGTACTTTTGCTCGTGGCCTATATTTATCACAATGTTGACAATAGTGATTGTGATCTGCTTCTCTCCCTTTACTACATTGTCCTGCACAAATATAGTATAAGCATGGTGTTTCTCTTGTCTTACTCATCTTTTATCCACTCCTATCGGCATGATAATATAACCAGAAATACGGAACCCTCTGGACGCAAGTTCTTTTAAATCTGTTGCAATTCTACCTTCTTTCAATAATTTATGCATATTACAATGGATAGTGCCTTTGCTTTTAATTCCAACACCTTTTCCAATCTCGTCATAAGACGGAGCATAACCATGCTCAAAAATGTAGTCTTTGCAAAATTCATAGATTTTATCTGTTGTGTCCTGTATGTTATCATATTTGTTTACCATAATTATTCTCCCTTCTTTTTAAAAACATCACTGACCTGCCACGAAATCATCTCATTTCCAAGCTCAATAATTCTATCCTTGAAATTTTGAACAAACTCCGCTGTAATAACTTTTACAATATTTGCATTGGTTGGTTCTATACCATCTTCGACCAATGTATTTATAATATCATCTTTTGTCCATATAGTGTTCATATCTTTACATTTTTCTAGTTCATATCTCGAAATCGTTTCTTCAATAGTGTCAAAATCAACACATCCATAACCAATTCTCTCTCCGTTTTCTGCTAAATATAACATATAAAACATTCCTTCATTTTCGCCATTACCTCGCAACTCATCAATGTTATTGCCATACACAATATCAATTAAATTCCCTTCCCATGGATGATCTGCATAAAAATCACAATCATAACCATCTTCTGCATCGTATCTATCATCTTCTTCTGTTACAATCATCATGTACTTTTTATCTGTTCTCATATTCTTTACCTCCATTTGATGAATATTTTTCGGCACATCGTTGGACAAACCTTTTATACCATCCTCCATTTTGAATGCCTTCTTGGATTACATAATCAGATTCTAAATTTTCTTTTGATGATTTGCTGGCTTCGTACCCCATATTATATAAAGTTTCTTCTAAACTATTGGCTGCAATTTCACTATCTGTGAATGCATATGCTCGTCCATAAGAATCAATACCAGATCCGCAAAAGTTATCACCCAAATGTGTTAAAATGTATTTTAACATTCTTTGCTTTTCATTCATTTATAATCCTCCAATCAAATTCGACTTTTATTTGATCACATTTACGCGATCATAACTATATCCCTTTTTGTTTACATACTCGTCAAGTGCAGTAAACATATCTCTTTCAAGTTGTTCTACCCAATTCTCTGCATTCCAATTTACTTTTAATTGATAGTCTAAGTAATCATCCGATTCCCATTCATCATCGTTTTCTCCGTATTTTATACAAACGAAATAATCAATAACTGGTGTCTTATTTCCGACTTGATCATCGTAACGGGCAATTTGTTCCTCTGTGAATAAATTCACTTCAACATCAATATATCCAATTGTAAGTACAGCAATACCTCTCTGTGGATCTCCATTTTCATACATATCATCCATCCAATTATTTCTTATCTTGTCAATGCAATCTTCAATTCCATTCAGTCGGAATTTATAATCACTTCTCTGTTTTGCTTCTTCAAATGTCATTTTAACTTCATCCTTTCACGTTCTTTGATAAACATATAATTTATACTTAACAAATACCGTTTTCTCTAAATTCTACAAGCAGCCCATACATCCGTCCTTTCTTTTCAAAGAAATCATTCCAATTAGATAATTCTTCGATCGAATAATTCTGATTGTACATACCTGCTTGCCATTCGATTGCTTTATCTCTCCATTTTGCTTTTTGTTTTACATAACTTTCATGTCGTGATAACGCTCTATGTTTTGTATAATCTGACTGTCTCATAATATATTCTCCTTTTCTGCAATTAAAAAACAGACAACATATAGTCATCTGCTTCTACACATCAAAATTATATTCTGGATAAAGATATTCCAAATTAAAATTCTCTTCAAACCAGCAATGATCTGAAACATCCGGGATATCCACGATCACATGATCTGAATATATTTCTTTTATTTCTCCATCATGCCATCTACCTGTGTCTGGATCATGATACCTAACCTTTTGCTTTACCTTGAATAAGTATGTTAAATTTGTCATAATTCACCCCCCATTTCTTGGATCAATATAATCGTATTCGTATTCTTCCTGATCTTCTTTGTTATAAATAACAGAAATAGTATATTTTCTGATGTTATATCCATTTTCTCTTTTCCATTCCCTAAATAATTTTCTTGCCTCGTTTTCACTGACGGCGCAAAACTGAATTGATCCATAACCATCAATTTTTTCGTCATAACAGAACTGATATGTATACATATAAACCTCCACGTAAAAAGTTTCTACCATATAAAATCTAATTTTGTACCAGTAATTCTTCTCTTGTCATCAAGCGTTGGATCAAGTAGTCTATACAGTCTAGTTTCCTTTTCTTTCTCATTATAACTTTCCAGAAAATCTTTATAATTCCCTTCGTATACTTCATGATATATTTCATCAAAGTCTCGCTCATCTAAATCGCCTGATACTATAATATAATCTCCTTCTCTTTTTGTAGATACATTATTCAATAACACAACCTCATCACTATTAATTGTGTTTTGAATTTCTGCATATGCTCTAAGCAGCATCCCTATTTCTCCTCTTACATCAAAATCGAAAAAACAGGAACTTAACTCTACGGATTCCATCATATACGCTTCATACACCTGTTCTTTTATTTCGCTTTTTGTATATAACATATAATACCCTCTAATTTTTCATATTGATTTTCACATGTATTGTAATACTATTTAGACCTCTGTTTTTATATATTGTCTTATACTTCCTCCATATCCTCAATCCGTTCACATAACCGATTTATCACTAGCTTAAGAGGTTCTGTGTATCTCTTCTCAAATGCAGCAATAATATCTAATACTGTCTCTTTTTTATACTCTTCGTCATCATAGCCGTCAGATAAACATGACCAGATTCTTTCTGCTAATTTTTCATTTTCATCTCCCCAATCATACACTGAAAGATTCTCAATAACTTCTGCATCGCGATCCATCCTGATCATCTCGATATTGTTATCCCACGCATACTGAAGTAAAATCCGCAAATCTTCTGGCATACTAATAATACTAACTTCCGTTTTATCTGGAACAGAAATAAAGGCTCCTTCATTATATTTGTAAGTATATGGTGGATTAATGGCATTTAATCTATTAAGCGTTTCTTGCATTAAATGCGCTGTGCTAATGTCTAAATATGTTTTTTCTCCATTCACGTTCTTTTTCATATTCTTCTATCTCCTTTTCTATTTCAAGTGCATGTTCTATTATTTTATGTCGCATTTTTTTGAACTGATAATCTGCTTCTTGTTTTGTCCATTTACCCTTTTTGACCATTCGATCACAGTCTTCTTTTACAGCATTTATCATATTTACATAAATTTCTCCATGAATTCTTATTTTTTATCCAGCTCCCTTCTGAAACCGCTGTTTCATCATTAGCAACATTCCATATTTGCATAAAAGAACCAATGGATTTTATCATGGCTTGCATAGACAATATTTCCTACGATTTTATAATATTCTGTACACTCATTACATTTCATACTTGTTATTCTCCATTTCTATCTTGAAATTTTATAAGTTAATTGCTTTTCCGTTCTCATCATATTCAATCGGATAAATCTTCGCTGCATAACCAATATCTTTTAATTTATCATAAATTTCCATTGCGATTGTTTCGCCACCTATTGACCATTCAAGCGAAAATCTACTATCATTGTTTTCAATGATTTCAATCAAATGATCTAATAATTCTTCTGTATTACTTGCCCTTTTCTTCTGTTCGTCAATATTATTCATAATCAAACCTCTTTTCATGAATCAAATTACACCATACACAAAATCGCATGTTATTTGCAGAATAAAGATGTCTTTCGCATTTGTTACATCTTTGTCTTATCATAACCATAAAATAGCACCTCCTTGAAATGCGGTTTTCATACGTTTATACATTCTCTGTACTCTTCTTCTGTTAATAATCCATCTACACACATATCTTCAAGACTTCTAAATATTGCATCTCTTCTCCAACTTGCATAACTAAATCCATCGAATTCTCCTATTAATGCGTTATTATTTTCCTCGTTTTGATCACGTAATCTTTTCGCCAAATCAGAGTTGCGAAAGAAAAATGCATGATACATTGCTGCTTTTATTCTTAATTTTTCTATTTCATATTCCTGACAAACTAATTTGCGTTGCGTATTTACTAACTCCAAACCCAAATTCCCAATCCTGTTATGTTTTACTCTTTCATCAAAATATATATCATTCATATCATCTACCTCCGATCAATCTTCATAATTAACCCTATACATCTCCTAAAAATGTATTTTTCATTTAATTTTAATTCCATGCTCTTTCTCGAAATTTAACAAATTCTTAATTGCATCATTGAATATTTTATACGTTTCTCCATTTTTTGTATGTGATATAACAGAACCCATATAAGCTGCAAAAGACTTTAAAGCTCTATATTGTTCCGCTTCTTTAACTGTAAGACCTAGATGATCTGCTTCATGTTGCATAATTTCTTTAGCATCTTTGCTCTCATATCCGCATGTCTCACAAACATATATTGTATACTGTTTCACTTAATCACCTCGTTTACATTTCCGTAAATATTGCTCTCCAGCATCCATCTATGACTATGTTATCTCTTCTATAATCTGGCCTCTTTGAGTTCAGTTCATGGAATTCTTCACACCCAAGATCATAAAGAATTTCTGTTAATGCATCAGCTGCAATTTCACTATCTGTCCAAGCGTAAGCTTTTTCATCTCCGTCTACACCAGAGCAACACCAGTTCTCAGTAAGACTACTCATAATAATGTGCAATAATTTCTTTTTGTTCACACTAACACCTCAACCTGAATACTTTATTCAACATCGTTTCCGTTAGAATCTCTAAGTGCTGCGTTTTCAATGCAAATATCAATTCCAGCAGAAGCGCATTTACTTATAAATTCATCCATTGCTTCATCGTATGTATTTTTATCTGTTTTAAAATAAATCCAACAATCACTTATATATAATTCATTCATATTTATTCCTCCTAACGAGATGTGCTTTCATCGTGTTATTTCTTCTTTGCATTTTTCAAGAAAATCTTTAAATCCAATATCTGTAAACTCAAAGAACATCTGCTCAACTGCTTTCTTGTCCGAACTGTTTCTCCAAATATTAAAAATATCCTGTGCAATCCCTGTGATCTCGAAGTCATTTTCTTGAACCATATCTGCAAGAAGTGTATCCGCATCTTTTACAATACCATCCGGTACATTAGCATTAAGTTCTTCTACCTCTTTTAACAATTCTTCCATAATTTTCTCACTCCTTGAAATGTGCTTTTCATTGTGTTATTCTCGCATATTTTAATGGATATTTCGAAAAATCCAAATATTCAGAATTATATACACTAGGAATAAATTTTCTAAAATCATCATAGTACCATGCTTTCCATAATTCTGTTCCGGTCTTTACAAATTCCCTAGTGGCTTCTTGAAATGCGTCATATAACGTCATGTTATATACTTCCATATTTTCTTTTGTTCTTTCTTTTACCTTTTTAGGAACTCTACCAATTATCAAATCATCGTCATAAAACATATTCATACTCCTTTTTTTATGAGAAGTTTCCATTGCTATTTTACTTTGTCCAATCCAAATAAAGCATCAGGAAAACTTCTCTTTATTTCTTCAAAATTTTCAAAGCAATCTGCATATCTATCTGTGCCATCTTCTATGTTCAATACGAGAAAACTTCTATCTCTATCATTCCATAATGTTCTTGCATCATGTTCTGAAATAATATCAAACCATTTTGAAAAATATTCTTCTGTAAACATTTCAATTCCTCCAATCTTTTAATTGATTAGTTTATCAAACCCTATCTTATTATTCTCTGTCTTGTTGTACTAAAAAAGCAGATAACTTTTTCGTCACCTGCTTTCCTTAAATATTACGAAACTGCATCTCCGTATCATTTCATAATCTCTACATCCTTTATAATTATCACACATCCAATTATAAATCTCTGTATCAGACATATTATGAAATTTTAGAATATGTTTTCTGCATTCATCTAAGATATATCCTTCCATATTTTACTCCTCAATTTCTTCAACATCACTTTCATCATAATGAGTATCTGCTATTGGAATACATCTATCAGATTCCAATTTTTCTTCCGCTATTCTAAGTGCTTCAGTTTCATTTTCTGCCTCTACTTCATATTCTTCATATGTTGTAAATGTCACACTATACTTCTTCATAATCATTCCTCCATCATTTCTTTAAATTCTATCCAACTTTCAAAAGACTCTTCCAATCCTCTCGATCGAATGGTTTCCATTTCGTCTTCTGTCATTTCATAATTTTTATCTTCACAATATTGTTGGACTGTATCATGCTCTGCTTCTAACCACTTATCATCGTCTTCAATTTTATCGACTTCTACTAATAATTTATCAAGTTCATTCATAGTAGTCAACCTCCAATTCATGTCAACAATCAATAAAGAAAATCGTTCCGTTAAATATTTATTCTCTCTTTTTTTAATGAAATTTCCGTTTCAATTATATTCCAAACGCCATAAATACAATCGCACACAGCAACATACCAAATGCTGTAATCGCTAAAGCTCCTTTAATTGTCAAGTTAACTCTTGACATATGACTTCCCATATACCAACATGTCAAACTAATTAATGCACATGTAATTCCTCTCATTTTTTATCTCCTTTGTTCTCAAAACCTTTCTCTTTATAAGCATATTCTCTGTCATAAACTTCTTTATAGAATTGAATATCCTGTGCTGTTGCTCTTTTTGCTTTCTCTATACAATTTTGTAAAAAAGCCAAACTTTCTTCCTTATTCAAATGTTTTCCTCCTGATACTTTCCGTTTCATTACAACTCATAATCTCTGCATAAATCCAACACTGTATCAATAATATTCTGTACGGAATCAATTCCATACCCGCTTAACATATCGAACGAAACATTGTCAGATGCGTATACTAAATCACAATAATGACACCATCCATCTTCTTCGTTATTAACAAATGTAATCTCAAGATTCACTTCGTTTGTTAATGGATATTGCCAAGCTCTGTCATCAAATGATATTGGTCTATTTCCATTTCCGCTCCACATTTCAGGGTTCATCTGATTAAAAAAATTTTTTACAATTTTTTCTGCCGTTTCTCTTTTCATTATCATCACTCCTAATTTTGAATTTTCTATTTCATTCTAATAAAAACATAAGACACCATCATATAAGTCCGGTGCAAATTCCTCAATTCCCCATCGTGTAATATCTAATGGCAATCCTAAAGTTTCTAATAATTCTTTTCTTTGACATTTCATTTTTTCAAATGCATCGTTTTCATTATCTGCATAGACAACACATCCGAAATTCTCTTGTGCTAAATAAAATACTTTCATATTGCTTTCCTCCACATAAATTTGTTTTCATAGATTTATTTTATCCTTGCATAAGTTATAAATAATTCCTCGTAGATCTTCAATTTCTGTTTCCGAAAGATATTCGCTTCTGTTAGTCTCCGGAATGTCATAAATATTACAACTATCATTTTCAAACCATATTTCAAAAATATAATACCATATTCCATTATCACAATTGTATTCACAGTGGATAAAATATGAATTTCCATCTTTATCAATCAACTCTCCATCACCAATGTCCAATGCAAAAGAAGTATCATCATTCCAATATGAATTGCATTTGAATTTTCTTCCATTTCCCCAATCTATTTCATAAAGGAGATTTTCGGTTTCTATATATTTCATTTCTATCACTCCTAATTTTGAAATCTACGTTTCATTTGTTGTCTTTGTTTTCCTTTTCTCTTCCTCTTTCCCTAATGTGTTCACACATTTCTTCTGATACTCCATGCTGCTTTAACTGTTTTGCAAATCTTTCATAAAAAGGAAGATCTTTCCATCTCGGTTTGCCTTTAGACATTGTTTTTACTCCTTCATATATTCTTTATCTAACCAATCCTTGAATGGTGTCCAATCATTAACGATAAATCCGCTTTCTTTTTCTTTCCATCCACCATACCACTTTCCATCGAAAACTAAATAATAATTCCCAGCTTTACATTCTCCAAAATCTTTTTTACAATAAATAACTTCGCTACCATCAATATAGAAATATGGTTTTAATTCTTCATAGCTATAATCTCTTTTCTTATTGGTAAATCTGTATGAATAACATTTCCAGTTCTTATATCTACCCATAATTATTTCCTCTCTACGTTTCATACTAATCTTATTTCTACTTTTCTTACTCGAGCTCCAATAAATTCTTTTGTAAATTGTTCTGTCACGTATTTACTATTTAAAAAGTTATTGGCAGAGTCTTCAGAATTATATCTCTCACAAAATTCAAAATCATCAGTAAAATACGGATATCCACCAGATAAATTATCTGGTGTAAAGAATTCTCCTTTTTTATCTTGAATCACATAATATATCTTTTCTGTCATATTTGTTTCCTTTCTATATTTGAAATGCGATTTTAATCATGAATAGTTGCACCGTATTTGTTTCCACAAATACATCTAAATTCAAGGGTTATCTTTTCAAGCTTTCCAACCTCCTTATAATGATGTGTTGGAATAATTCGTGCTTCTCTCCCACATTTATTACAAATAATTTTAAATCCATCACTATTTCCATATTCTTCTGTTCCAAAAGCTCTCATATTATTCACCATTTACCTTTCCGAAGGAATATCCATTTACTCCTTATTAAAAATCTCTGCAATCATTTCATTTAGCTGCTTCTATTACAATGGTAGAATCTTGTGTTGTGATATACTTTATTTTCATATCAAGAATACGATCCAATGGTTTATTAAAACCGTCTCTTTTTGTGCAAAAAATCAATTCTGCTCCATCACCATATTGCTTTCCGTCTGAGCAATCATAAATATCATAATTACAATTACAATCAAAATCATCATTATAAACTAAATCGCCAACAACCATTCTTGTATCCTCCGATCATCAATTTCTTGTTTCTCTTTTTCGTGGATCTGTTCAAGCTCTTCATAAGTTACAGTTCGAGAATTATAACCTATACTTCTATAATATTTGGTATAATGATTTGCATTCTCTCTATCACAGCTTGTACATGTTTTTATAAATCCAGTATGCTTTTCTGTTGCAATCACGCAGACAACATTATCTTCCATAATTGTTTCCTCTCTTTTCTCTTTCCGTTTTCGTTTCTGAAATCATCGTTTCTTATGGCTAAATAAATTCTTCAACATATCCCATCGCTAACACATCTTGCATATAATTATAAAAATTTCTAGTTACAATTATTTTTTCAGGCGAATAAATAATATGTCTTTCATCGTATAATCTGTTTAGAATTTCAATTTCTTCTTCATCCATTTTTGAATAGCTCCATCCTTGACATGCATTTTTTATTGAATAGTCTATATACGGATATAATCTAAGTTCCTTTTGTGAAATTGTTCTATTCAAGAATGCCACCGCTTTTTCTTGAATGCTATCTGTTAGTATTCCTCTCATATAAAAACCTCTCTTTCCTAGTAAATCCTCATTTCATTGTCTCAATTTTTATTAATGGTTTTATTCTTCTCCTACCAACATTTTTCCCTTGTCGTTTAAGTAACGATAAAGTTTTATTATATGTTTCAACATCTATAATTGGCTCAAAATTTCCTTTATAAGTTTCTCCACAAAAAATATTGTACCCACAATATTGTGTTCGTGTAAGAATTTTTTGAACACTATAAGCTGTTGGAACTTTGCCTCTCTTACCTTTAAATCCTCTTTCTCTTGCTTCTTTCGCAACTTCTGATAAATTTTTTCTTAACGAATACTCAGAAAAACAAAAACGCACATATTCTGCTTCTTTTTTATTGATTTTAAATGAATCCTTTCCATCTAAATCATATCCTAATATTTCAGAACAAGTACGTTTTCCTTGTGCGGCTCTCTCTGCCATAGCTGCACTAACTCTTTCACTTGTTAATTCTCTTTCTAGCTGTGCGAATACACCAACAATACCAATCATTGCTCTACCCATTGGAGTAGATGTATCAAAAGCTTCAGTATATGAAACCATAGATATATTCCATTGTTGGAATTTTTCCATTGTCGAATATAAATCCGATACACTTCTTGTAAATCTACTAAGTGCCCAAAATAAAACTAAATCAAATTTCCCATTTTTTGCATCATATAATAATCTATTTATATCTGGTCTATGTTCAATATCCTTCCCTGAAATTCCTTTATCTGCATACAAATCATAAACATTATATTTCCGTTCCTCACACCATTTCCTAAGCGTTTTTTCTTGTGCATCTAAAGAATATCCTTCACGGGCTTGATCGAGTGTGCTTACACGTATATATATTGCTACTTGTTTTTTATTCTCCACATACAACACCTCTATTCCTTTTTTATTCCAAATTCAAAACAAGCAGCACATCCCATTTTATCAGGGTACATGCCATCATTGTCAGCCACAATTTCCCATCCATATTCAAAAGATACTATGTTATCATATACTGCTTGTGGATTATCTTCATTACCATCCCAATCCGCAACTGGATTATCTCCATTTTTTAATGCTTCTAAATCACATATTAACCTTCCATGTTTCCCATATTCATATCCGCTATGTAAATAATCGACTTTACCATTTTTATTAAAAACAACTAAAGTTAATCCACCGCCATTATCCTCAATAACTTCATATTTCCTCATAATATTTTTCCCCTCCAATCTTCAAATGAAAATCTTGTTTCATTTACCAACTCAAACTACCAACAAATGATCCAATATGGAGCTTGTAAAACTCCGCCACAAATATCATCTGTGACTCTCTTAAATGTAAATCCATTTTTTATAAAATATTCTTTTAACTCCGCTTCAATCTCGTACAATTTATGATGTTCTTTATTTTCTTCACCATATTTTTTTACGAAATCGTTATATCCGTATGGAAAACTACAAAAGTCAACAATACATTTTCTATATCCTTTTTCTGCACTTCGCTTAATTTTTTCTTCTAAATTTTTAATACCATACTCGATTGCATCTGTTTTATACATGTTTCTATTTGTAATTGACAACGCTTCGCTTGCTAACATAATCATTGCCCCCTTCTAAATCAAATCATCAACCTCAATTACATCTGGGTTATCACTAAACCATGAATCATTCTCTGCAATTTCCTTTAACTCAATAAAATCTCTTTCAGAATCAAAGCAATCGTTGTGTTTCAAATAAGCTGCTTTTACCTTTTCTCTTGCACCTTCATATGACTCTGCCTTTACAATTCCAACAGCCAATTCTTCAATCCTGTAAGCATATAAATTTGTAATATCCAACATTTTAAGCACTCCTTTCCACACTACAGAAGAAATCATCTTCTGTAAAACTATATCCATCATAGTGGTTATAAATAAATTCATCACTTACATATTCATCAATACTTGCAATCATTTCATATGATGGCTCATTGATATTAACTCCCATCACTTCTGCAAAAGTGCCTTCATTTACAAGTTCTGAATAATATGCCTGTTTCAGTTCGTGTAACTGATCTCTATTTAATTCTTTTACTGTCATAATTTATCACTCCATTTCTCTTTAAATACTCTATGTAATCTTCAATATCTGATTTCTTTTTAACCTCAATATCTTCTTGATGATAATATCCATAAAAAGCATTCGTATATACCTTATATGTTTTATTTTCCATATCAACAATGAGATTATAATTATTGGCACAATCACCACGTTTCTTCCAATTCTTATCAAGCCAAAATAGATGTAATATCATATAAATAAACCATCCTCTCTATAATAAATTTCCTAATTCTTTCATCCGTTCATGCTTAAAGCCAATACATACAAGTGCCTGAAGAATACCTTCTGCATATCCTCTGCGATTTTCAGCTTTCATCCGTAAAGTTTCAAAATGCACTCTGTTATCGGTTTCATTTGCTTCTGTAAATTCTTTAATCGCCTGATTTGCATTTCGAATTCCTTCTTCCATAACTCTTTTACAATTTTCACATTCTGTTTTATTCATTTACATCTCTCTCACTTTCTGTTATAATAACTATTCAAGGAATTGGGGACTTACATGGAATTTCCATTGCCCCATTGTTGTTAGCCTTCAATATATTCCCAGGCTTCTCGTTCTGTTGGAAAAGCAATGCTGCATCCTGGGATATACCAGTTTCCGTATTTCATGTACGGCATAGCTACACACCTCCTTGTATGTATTTATAGAAAAAGCAGAGATGGCGTTCTCTGCTTTTATCTATCTCGTTATGTTATTCTCTCTTTTGGAATTGCTATTCTATCCGTAAAAATCTACATTTTTACTCTCCAACCTCAAACAATTCGTCACCGGAAAAATCAACCATATCTTGTAAAACTGCATGAGCAAATTCCTTTGCATAGTCTGTCCATATCTTATATTGTAATTCTTCCGGATTTAATTCATTGAGTCCATAATCTTTGACGAGTACCTTTATAATGTTTTTCATTCTGTATTCATAATCTTCTTCAATAGTGTGAATATGCATATACATAATTTAAACCTCCTCATAATCTTCAAGTAATTCTTTTAAATTTTCCTTTGCGTTTACTATAAATTGTATTTTTTCCAATGTTCTTCCCACTCTTTTCCATACAAATCTTGACATCTGTATTTTAAGAAATCGAGTGTTGTTTGCTTATCAAGTTCATCTCCTTTTACTGAATATGGATCATGTAAACACCCATTATTTACCTTAAAAATTTCAATCAAATCATACTCCAAAGCTCTTTTATGAGCTTCTCTTTCGTCAATTCCATTTTGTCTTGTCCAAAATTTTACACAATCTGCATGATATTTTTCGAGCTTTGTCCGCGAATCATTTGCATTTAACATTAAATCTACCTCCAATCATACTAAGAAATCTTAGTTTCATTTTCGTCCTATTAAATGTAATGCTTTATAACAATCTTTTTCATTGAATACTACAATATCCGTATTATCTCCTGACATATCATCTGGACACCATTCAATGTCACTTGATTCCATAATATCAATTTCTCTTTTTGTAAGATTTTCAATAATATATTCGCTCATCGTTTTCTTTCCTTTACACATTATTTTCACTATCAAATAAAATTAATGGATATTTACCAAAAATTTCTTCTGGATGACTTTTCATATAGTATTCAGTTTCTTTTGGCGTTTTGAATCCATGGATTTCTTTATGATTGTCATCTTTATCATAATAATCTAATCTATACATATTATCTGCCTTTCTAAAGAAATGCTAATTTCACTATACCAATTCTTCGTATCTTGCATCAGCTACTCTTTGTAATCGCTTAATGTCCCAGTCTTCAATAAAAACAGTATCATCATAAAATCCAACAATTTCTCTTACATCATCCCAAAATGTTTTCTTGTTTGTAAGCTTTTTAATTTTTCGTTCCATCGTATATACATTAGTCTTCATTGCTTTCTCCTTTCACTATGAAACACGCATTTTTTACATTATACGTCCATTGTATTATTTGAAATAATTATTCCGTCTTATCTAGCAAAATGTTACCGACTTCTTTCTCTGTAAGTTCTCTGATTATCTTCATTTTTTGTGCCAGGATTATTAGTCTCATTTAAATTAGTCTTAAAAGAAAAATCTCCAAAATACTTATCTTGTGCCTTTTTTCTGCAAATAGTAGCTTCTTCAATTGTATTAAATCTACCCAAGAATATTGTTTTACGGTTTACCTTAATTGTTGCTGCCCATTTTTGTTTTTCATTATCAAAATGAACCCCTGTGACTCCTGATGAATTATTCTTACTTAGTGATGCATTACGGCAATTCTCTGTATTTGTACAGATACGAATCTGAGACTTTCTGTTATCATGTTTTACATGATATATATGATCTACAATTATATCTCTATCTGTTAATCCTAAAATCAATCTATGCATTCTAATTGGATGATTATCCCCGCTATTTGCGACCACGTATCCGCTCTTGTCTATATGCCAATTATAATTTTTTATCAAATCATAATCTTCCAAATCAAAGTAAAATTCTTCTCCTTTTGTGGTATAGCCTATACCAAACGAACCAGTTAAATCATAATTATTAAATTTACGTTTGATTCCAGTATCGTTTATTTTTTGTAAATTTTTTCTACAATGCTCCAAAATAACACAACCACAACTCTTTGTGTGACCACTCTTCAAATCTTTTTGTCTTACTGGAAAAATTTTATCTGAATTGCATTCACAAAACACGTTCCATCCAGCTATCTTCCTTCCACAATCAATAAAATCTTCGGACTGAGAAACTACAGTAAGTCGTCCAAATTTCATACCTACTAAATTTTGTTTAGTTTTGACCATTTTTTACCTCACTTGATTTTAATTTACTTCTAATTCGTTCAGTGTTTTATTATTTTTATGTGTGCCAGCCGCATCTAACCGCAAATCCCTTTGTAGGATAACACTCAGCCTGCATCCATTCATTGATTGGTGTGGAATACGTTTTATGTATAAAAAGTGGATACAGATTTCCGTCTGATAATTTTCTTAAAAGCTTGTATGCTCTCATCTTACTCCTCCATTTCTATTCCGAACTCTTCATGCAGCAGTTTTTCAAATTCAGTATCCCTCTTCACATATGCATCGAGGAATTCTTCTTCACTGCATGGCGCAAGATCAAAATGCACATCTTCTCGAATATCATCATTCATATATGTGACGATTGCGTCCAAAAGATTTTTGTCTAAATTTAATTTTTCTCCATACCGTAACATCACAAGTCCTCCTTTTTATAAAAACAAAGGAACAAGATTTCTCTTGTCCCTTTATTATTCTCCTTTTAATTTCGGACATAAGTTAAGTCCACCATCAATTTCTGGTAGTCTTCTATATGCATCTCTGTGAATACAATTTTCTCTTTTGCATTCCGGACAATAACATTTTTTGTATTCTTCATAGCTCATTTTCCAATTTGTTTCTGCAAATCTTTCTCTTGTCATCATATTAATTCCACTCCTTAATAATCTTCATCAATACATTCATCAGCTTCGCTATAATATTCACCATCATATCCTTTTTCCATTAGTTTCTCCCAACAATCATAGCATACCAACCTAAAAGTAATTCCGTGACAGTCTCTTGTAAAATTCATATCATTTCTTTCTACTTCTTTTCCACACACTGGACAAATTCTCATATCCTTTTCTTCCATATTTTTATTCCTTTCTATTTATACATTTCTCCATCTTCTGTTCTTGAAATCGTTCTTTTAACAGGTTGCCAATTCTCCTGGTAAATATCTTCTATGAATCCGATCATTTGGATACCAGCCAATATTCCAAACTTTCACTTCTCCGATTTTCATATCGTTCATTTCTTTTTTAAGGTCAATTCCTTCCATCGCAAATGCTTCTATAATGTTCCTGTTTCCATATCCCATAAACTGACCATCAACTTCATATCCTGCTCCTACTCGTTTAATTAACATACAAATCATAATTATTCCTCCATTATGCTGTTTTGTTTATTTCAATGTATTTTGCAATTTTCTCTTCTGCTTTAAGTTTTTCATCTTTAATACTGACTGGTAAAATCAAGAAACTATATGTGTCTCCTTTAATAATCCATGGGCAAACTTCTTTTGTACCATAGAAAATCGGGTATTCAGAATCTACGATACTCATTACATCCACAAGAAAATTTGGATTAAAGCCAATATAGAAATCTTTTTCAGGTTTTTCTTTAACTTCAATTTCATCAAACGCTTCATATTTTATTGTTCCTGCATATGAGTATAAATTTCCATTTTCTGCATGAAATGTAACTGGCAATTTCGATTCTTTCAAAAGGTCTGCGTCGTACTTCATTGCCTCTAATAGCTCTTTTGCATTTGCAGTAAATTTATAATCCCATTCATCCGACAACATCTGATTTACTTTGAAGTATTCACCATCAATTCTTTTTGTAATATATGTATAGTTTTCACTTTCTACTTTTACATACTTATCGTTTTGAGAGATGATAACCTCCATTTCTGATTTTTTGTCTAATAATTTTTTGAATACTGGAACGCATCTGCAATGCAGTTTTACTGTTTCAAACGGATTTTCTGTTTCTTTAAGGATCGTATTATCTTCCAACTGCCGCATTCCGATCATATATTTCCATAATGCTTCTACACGTTTTTCCTTTGTGTTGAAATTAAATACACTCATCATCTGATTGACTTCTTCTCTATTTGACACGAATACAGACAAGTTAGAAATCGTTTCAGATAACCAGTTCTCTTTTACATCCAAAATATTTTCTGCATTGTCTAATACCGGAAGAAATACATCTGTGTTTTCAAATCGTGGAATAGAAACATTTTTCTTTCCACACTTGATATTGATTTTCTCTTCTTCACCGGTTGTAATATCTTCCATGGTAATTTCTCCTGACATTTTTGAAATAATTTTAATATCTTCAATGTCGATTCCGAACATACCTGGTTCCGTATGATACGCATCTTGTGTTCTTACTTCAATATAATGCTCAATGTCTGTACTAAGAATTTTTAAAACTCCCTTGTTGTCAACCGAAAAGTATAATCTTTTAAGACTCGGGACTGGCACTTTTTTGTTTACTACTGTCACTGCCTTGTCCATCATGGTTTTCAGTTCTTTCGCATTCATTGTAAATTTCATCATATTATTTTACCTTCCCTTCTTTAAACATCTGATAAACTTCATCAATTTGTCCGTTCGCTTTTACGTCAAGATCTTTATTATCTGGATAATTGTCGCTAAACTCCACATAAAATTTCAACTTTTCATTGTTATCAGATTCAAGAGCGTTAAGAATCGCTTCTCTTGCCTTGTCATTCTTAGGCGCAAAAACAATACATTCACCATAGGAACCATAATGTCTTGTATAAAACAGCCAATCTTTATTTTCGCATTCAGCAGAAATGTATTTGATCATATTTTTAATTTCCTTTTCGCGTTCTTCTCTTTTATGTTTATCATCCACCTCTTTCTGCTCTCTTCTCTTATGCTGCTCAATCATATGATTAAATAAAGAATTTGCTTGACATAAAGTGTTGAAAATTCCGTTTTCAAGATCAAACCGATCTGGATTTTCTTTATTTACATGCCAAAGGAAATTGTCAATTGTCCGATCAAAGTTCTCTTTCATGATACAATTGTTACCGAGATGAATTCTGAAAAACTCTTCTCCATTTTTCTCAAGCCGTAAGAAGATGATACAATCTTCATCTGCTTTGTCTGGATAAATCGACCACGAATATTTATTTACTTTTCCATAAACTGTAATTCCATATGCTTTATATAATTTATTTTCTTCTACATTTTCGTTATACATAATTCCCATTTTTTATATCTCTCCTTTTTAGTAGTTAAGGCAGATACATTTCTGCATCTGCCTTATTATTCTCTGCTCATGAAACTAATATTTCATTTAACTACCACTCAGGTTCTTTATCTGCCAAACCCAAGTAAAATGCATCCTTTTCTCTGTTCCAAAAATGTTCTCGCAAATCAGCAAGTGATTTAGTTCCATTCTTCAACGCTTCATAATCTGCAAGTACCATATCATCTGTGTAATTTGCATATTCATTTCTTGCAATACCAAGTCTGAATGTCTCACCTTTTCTTATCCAACCAAATCTACTTGTATTTTTAGCTATCGGATAAGCACCAATTGTATATCCATGCAGATTTATATATTTTTCTGAATTTTCACTATGCCAATCTTCAAGCTGTATCTTTGTTCCATCTGCCATTACTGTTCTATCAATAATCTGCATAACTTTCCACCTCGTCACTTTCTAGTCTTAATACTAAATCAAGCACTTTATCTCTCCATTTGATATTTCGAACTGCCTTCCGTAACGTTTCTTTTTCACCAAGTCCTTCTGGAATGATGTCAATCCCATAATCTACAAGCTGCTTTGTCGCTTCAAGTAATAATTCTCTTGCCTGTGCGTCAGGACAGTATCCCTTTCCTCGAGGATCTGCAATTCCTGCCTTAACATATTCTGGATAACATAAATCAATAAACCGTGGCAACTCCTTATCCAAATCCATCATATAAGTCATGCTTGGCTCAAAAATTCGTTTTGGCTTTCCATCCCCACCTCTTTTCTCCATCATTTCTGCTATATCTTCTGTTTCATAGAACTCATTTTCCGAAAGGATTTTTCTTTCGATTTCTTCCGCATTTTCTTTTACTGTTTCATATAATGCTTTTGCATTGAAATAATTACTTTTTAACTTTGCAAGAAACTTTCTATCGTAACTGATTTTTGGCAACATATTATTTCATCCTCACTTTCATCATTTCTTTTCTGTACTCTTTTATCTGTTCCAAAGTCAACCATTCCGGTTTTTCTTCCAGTGAGTTCCAAATCCGTTCCATTTCGTCACAGATTGCTTCTACACTGCCACCCCACAGATGACCTTCATAACCGTTTCCATTTCCGAGGAAATAGTTACAATCACTTCTCATTCTGTCCAAGAGCATATAATCTCTCTCTCTTAGATGACGAACAAAAGGATCATCGCATTCAACTGGTTCTGTTACTCTATTACATGGTTCGCCACAGATTTCATCCCATTCAGTTCTATAGGCACCTGTATAGAGATTGAGTCCGTTTTTACCATTGTTTTCATCAAAATATAACTTTCCATTTTCATCTTCGTAGCATGGAACTTCCATGTATCCACCAAACCCAACATATTTTACTTTCATATTAACAACCTGCCTTTCTATCCGATCCACTGTTTTGTTACTGTGTCATAAATCGCCCCGTTTGCATCCTGATATTCTTTGTATCTGGAATATGTAAACCGTAAACATTTATGACCGTTCGCATAAACAATGGTCTTATTTCCATTATCAATGGCAAATCTTTCACGCCACCCAGCAGCTTCCCATGCTTCTTTCATTTCACCTCTGAATCTTCTTGCCTTCTCCATTTTTACTCCTCCTGTTTTCTCTTCATAATTCCATTTGCTGCCTGTACACATCCGTATAACCAACCATTCAGGTAATCAATGTTGTAGCAATACTGCGTCCAATCTCCGTTTTTTGCCCTTTCTTCACTGGTAAAAACATAAAATCCACCCCCATAATCAGCATCTTCAATTTTAATAAAGTCGAAGTTTGCCTTATAAGCCCGTAAATTATCTTTAATAATTTCTTCCTGGCGTTTTGTCATCTTCTTTCCCTCCAATTAAATAAGGCAGATAGATTACTATTCTCTACCTGCCTTGCTGCGTTTAATTACTATGAATCGAATAGCGAGCATTCACTTCTTTCAAACATTCCATCATCAAACCGAAATCATTAAATCTGTCAATATCTTTAATAACAGCTGTACTACCACATACATTAATAAAAATGCATTTTGCGTTTTCACAATAATCTACGGTCACTCTCTTATCATCCGTATACTCATTCGCTTCGAACATCTCATTCATTTTCTTAATCCAGTCATTCATGATATTTTCCTCATTACTTTCTTGTAATAAAACAGATAGTTAGGTTTTTATTCTCCTGACTACCTTTGATTTGCGTTATCTTGTTTAGTTGCTAAACCTTACAGATATTCTGCAAAAACCTGAAGGTTAAATTTATTGCTTAACTTTTCAATGGTCATATCTTTGAGTTCCTTTGCAAGTGATAATTCATTTGCATCGTAAGTCCATTCCATTTCGTATCCATTTGGTGTCGCAGGGAATTTCACTTCTACACAAATTCCATTTCCATAATCCGTAACTTCTGTTACAGTTCCAAAGAAACTTTTATGATACCGTACACCATATTCTTCTTCATACTTCGTATCTGGGTTAGATACATATACTAAATCACCAACTTTAAACATTTGCCTTCACTCCTTTTCTTGAAATCTTAATTTCATTGGGTTATGTTATCAAAAAAATCTAATATCTTCGTTTTTTCATAATACTGTTTCCAGTTACCGCTTAAAGTTACGCCTATACAAGTACACGGATCTGTATTATGACTTTTCGGTATCTGAAAAACGGCAATACATTCATCGTCAGTAACAGTCATATCCGAAAATATCAACTTTTCTAAGCTACATTTTGTTGCGCAGTTTTCTTTTACACCTGTACAAATTCTGTCATACTCCGACTTACACTCATCAAAAGATTTTCCTTTAATCACAACAGAATGATTTAAAACTTTAATTTCTGTCATACAATTATACCTTTCCTATGAAACACGTATTTCTAACTACTTGCTAATATAAATTCTTACTGAGTTTTCGTCATCAAATGCCTTTATGACATCATCTTCCGTTTCTAAGAATGTATAATTGATTCTGTATCTAATTCTTGCATTACTATAAAGTTTCTTGTAGAAATAATCGTCAAACTCCTTCATTGTCATTTCCGTTGGCTTGTCATTTTCAAATACTGTCACACCATCAATTCTATTGAATGACACATATTTTCCAGAATGAATTAACTCATCGTAAGTAACTGACTTTTTCAGCATTCTCAACAAGTGCATTCCATAATCATAATAAGTACAATATCTACTTCCGATTTTCAAGTCAAAGCCCTCTGATTCTTTGGATGGTTTACTATCATTTTTGAATCCTTCTGCAAACTTGATAAAATCTTCTTTTGTATAAATTTTCCCTTGCCAATCATCGTTTTTTCTGCCTTCATTGTCATTGTTACAACCTTGTAAACTCAGATGTAAAATTCTCCCATCTGATAAGTTCACAATTTTTGTTTTAAAGATAATACCATATCCCATATAATCACCATTTGTCTTTCTGATCTTCCTATGAAATGTTGCTTTCTTACACTAAGCTATAATTTTAGTAACTTTTAATTGAGCCATCTGCGTTTACATGCCATTTTTCAGATGGTCTAAAGTTCTTTCCGTTGTTGATATGCAAAATCCATATGTCACCCTTCGGACAAAACCAATTAGCATGTTCCATCCGATGCTCCATACATTCTTCAAAAGAAGAAAATATATCTACAACTTCACCGCTTCTTTCGCTTGTTTCAACATATATTGCATAAAAATCAAACTTAACCATTATTCTCCCTTCTGAAATTTCTCTTTCATCCGATGAATCCATAGAAATAACCAAAAACTTTTTCTGGTTTATGAATAGTTACTGTGCTACATTAACCATGTTTTATTACCTCAGTTTCAATTTCATTCCCATCATCATCTTCCAGCCAATATTTCAAACCGAGATAATCTGTATCCTGTAAATTTTTCACTAACATTTTCGCTTTCGGTAAGGAAACAGTTGGCTTTAATTTTCTGGCTTGTGTTTCTACACCATTACTTGCTACAATGTACACATTCCCTTGCCTCCTTCTCTTACAGATTTTCTTGTTGCAAATAATCGACCGTCAAGACTCATATATACATCAACCATTGTATTTTTTGTTCTTACATACAAGACGGTCATATGCCGCAAAGCGTCTTTCTGTACATATAGTACGGGTTCGTACCGATCAAAGATTTTTATCCAAATCACCATAAAATCGCTTTCCTTTCTGTGATTACTAACAGCCCAAATAAAATGAACGTTACCCCTAACGGCCAGGTATCGCTTGCATATCTAATAAGTAGATACCCAACGCCCATAAGCATCACGCAAAAGATTTTTTGTGCTATAAGTTTTTTACGCTGCCGTTCTCTTTTGCGTTTGGCTTTCGCTTTCTGGATTTCCATTTGCCGTTGTTCTTCAATATGCTGACGGTATTTTTCGTAGTTGGTAATATCAATTATGTTGTAATGATCTGGATCAAATACAGCACATTGTTGCGTTCTCAATTCTTTTCGCTCCTTTCACTTTTTTATTCGACATAAGGTTATTCTCTTTAATCAGTCTTGCTTTTACTTCTCTGTTCAGCCGTGTGTTTACTTCAATTCTCTTGTGAGTTACACGGTTTAAATAATGTAAGTGTGATCCAGTACCATCTCTTCCGTTTACTCTTGTTTCTCTGAATCCATTAGGAAATAAATATTCCCTTTCAAAATCCAGAACTTCCTTTGGCTTTCGTCGTCTCGACATTATTCATCACCTCTTTTTAATAATCCGAAAAATTCTAATTCTGCATCATCCATAGCACATTCATTCATGAAATATTCATACTGTTCTTCGTCTGTCATATTACATTCTTCCAGAAGAGTATCTTTCCATTGCGTTGCAAGTTCTTCCAGGCGTGAACGTGGAATGTATGTAATTTCCGTTCTAGCACGAAATGAATCAATCGCATTCTGCATAACCAGATATTCTTCTCTACCATATTTTCCATACATCCATGAGCAGACAGTGTAAGCCCAACTTCCATCAGCACAGATGTCAGATACGATCTTGTACTCTTCTGTACTTTCCATTTTGATGAGTGCGTACTCTTTCTTTTGGGCAATGATTTCATAATCAAAGCCAGCTGGATTATGTCGTTTTTCCATTTTATTTTCCTCTCTTTCTTGTGATTTAAGTAATCACATTGGAACGGACAAGTTTCCTTATCCGCTCTGTCTAACTACTTAATTTTCACTTTCGCTTTCGGACAGATATTCTTCTAATCCTGCATATTCATCATCCGAAAGCAGATTCCGTAAATCATCCATTGACATAATCGTTATTCTCCTTTCTCGTTTGCGTTTTTGAGTGAAAGAAAACACCATCAGTTAGCTAGGCTGACGGTGTTTCTTCCTATATATATGTGGAGGGATAAGGTGGTGCTTTCTTATTCCGAACTCCCTATGTAAAATATGTATATGTATTGCTTGCTATGTATTATGTAAGATATGTATTATTTATTGACTTCGCTTTCCAGAATGTCAAACAACTGTGCATTACTCTTAACAGGAAATACCTTACTTTCGTAGAAAGCTGCTCCGCTACAATGTTTCTTCAAAAGATTTAATGTTTCCGTTCCGTGAATGCTTTCCATCTTCAGAAGAACATTGATATTTCGCTGTGTGAATGCATTCTTTTCTGTAGATCCGCACCAATTCAATTCTTTAATCATAACGATTGCATGTTTAAGCGATTCAGGTCTGCGCTTTGCCATTCTTAACAGATTCATGGTTGGTGTAACTTTCCCAATAGGATTTTCTTTCCGATTCAGGTCAGCCGAGATCTGGATGTTGTATGCATCGAAAATCATTTTGAAATTAATATAATCTTCTTCGTTCGCTTCAATACCAGCTCTATACATATCACTAACCGACATAGGTTTCCTTCCTGCCTGCTGTCCTAAGAAAACTAATACGGCCTCACACATTGTTTTACAATCAATAATCTCAACCAGAATTTTTAATTTTTCTGCTTTTCCTAACAGATTGTTTTTCATAATGAATGCAGCTAATCTATGTGCGCCATCGGCTACATATAATTTTCCATCAATAAGGAACACTTTGATCGGATCGAATTTCGATTCATTGAAATTTTCTTCAATCTCTTTTGCCTTTACCATGTCCGTACTTCTCTGCCAGTCTGGAATATGTACAAACAGTGGGTTGATTGTTATATATTTTTTATTTCCTACTGTCAAAGGATACCGTAATGCATTGCTTACTTCCGATGTTTCCATTTCTGCATCAAAATCTCTCTGTTCATTAATCCAATTTTCGAAATCGACTGATGTCATATAATGCCGGAATCCTTTTGCTCTTCTATATTTTTCATATGTCTTTCCCATCGAATCTGAAAAGCTGTATCCTACATCATGAATTTCGATGTCGTCTTTATTGATCTTCAGAATAAAGCAGATTTTGTCTACTTTCTCTTCCGACGGATTACTTCGACCTGTTTCATAATTTGAAATTGTGCTTTCAGCAACTCCAAGTTTCTTTGCAAGTGCATTCTGTGACATACCAGCTTTCTCTCTCATCTCTGTTAATTTTACTCCATTGATTTTACACATAATTTTAATCTCCTTTTTCTATGTTTTATTATTTTGGCTTTCCCTTTTGATTTTGAGCATAAAAATAACAGGTATATTTCAACCTGTTTTTCTATGCTCTACGTTTAGTTTTCGAAACCACATAATGTATATGGTTCTAGCGTACATACCATATAACAATATATAGCATTATCATATAGTATATCATTTTCGGCAATTCGCTTCCAATTTTCAAGCGTTGCCTTTTCATTTTCTCTTAGTCCTCCACCATATTCTTTCCAGATCGTATCACAGCTTGCAATGTTTAGTTCTGCTAATCTACGATCCATTTGCCTTAAAGATTCTATACGACGGTTTAGTGACCATGATTCTATTTTGCGTTGCGGAATGTAATCACCTTCTTTCTGTGGTTTTGCCTTACCGAATTTTGTAAAGAATTTCATCCCAACCAGGAAGAAGAAATTCTGTCAGCCGATTATTGTTCATCATCGCATCGAATCCGATTTTTGTTACAATATCAACAATTTCTTTTTTAGTAAGGATAAATTCTGGCGTTGTCTTTTTAATAGTTCTTACACAGATTTCCGCAAGTTCCCTTCCTGCTTCTTTCTGTTCATAAAATGCATGACGGCTGATGTCATGAAACAGATCGTCTAATATTTCCTTTACCTTCTGAAGAGTAATATATTCTTCATGCAGTTTTTTGTATTTTCGTACAGACTCGTTGAATTTCCGTTCTTCCGCCAGCTTGTTGCAATACTGGACTGCTGCCGCGAACTCTGCGTCTGTCATATCACAGGTAAAGATGATAACTTCCGGTTTCTCTTTTGCTTCAAAGTCGATTCCTGACAATGCAAGATAAGAATAAAAGCTTGCACTATTTGCCACTTTGATTTCAAATACTTTTCTCATGATTTTTAATTTCCTTTCTTAATTAATTTGATTATGTATATATTATGCATAATTATAAGTGCATAACTTATAATTCATAGTTCTTAGTGCGGCGAAATGATCCAGTTTCCGTTGTTCGCTTCGCCAAAAGCTACGACATAAGTAAGACATAAAGCTCCCGGAACTAGATACCAAAGACTGCTTTCTGAACTGAGCAAGAACCAGATTGCTCCGATCCATGCCAGGATATAACTTACTTTTAATAATTTGTCTCTCATTCCTTTTTCTCCTTTGCTTTTTTTGTTTTATTCTCTATTTGCCTTTTAAATTTTGAGTACAAAAATAACAGCCACCGTTTTATTGATGGCTGTTATGAAAGTGTATACAGTATTTAGTTTATAAGGACTATTTCCGCAACGGGACAATATCTAATGTATATCCCATTGGTACAAGTAATTTAATAAGTGTGTCAATCTGCGGCACTGCTTTCATACTTTCCATTCTAGCGATCGCTGACTGTTTAACTCCGCTTGCCTTTGCAAGTTGGGTCTGAGAGAATCCGCTGGACTCTCTCATCTCCTTTACTTTCTCAATCAATGCGACTTCAAAATTGATTTCTGCCTTGTCTTCTTCGGAAAAATATTCCGGATCATTGAACATATCTTCGAAATTTTTATGCGCTTTCATAGCTATTTTCCCTCTCTTTCTAACCAGTCTCGCATGTTTGCCTTTGCCTTTTCTATTTCTCTTTTCGGTGCTTTCTGCGACTTTTTCATGTAATGACTTAGTAACACAAACTTATTCTCTTTCCAGTAGAAGAAGAAAATTCGATTCTTTAATGGTCGCAGTTCCCAAACATCTCCTTCGATCGGTCGAACTACAGGATATCCGATTCTTGTGCCGTTTCGCTTAAGCAACAAAATATATTCTGCAATCTTGTTCATGTTTATTCTTGCGTTTTTATCTATCTTTGCCTTTTCCGCAAGCTCTGCGAAATATTCTCCAATTTCGCAATGATCGTTGACGTCCTTATAAAATTCTACTGTATACATTTATTATATTCCTCCTTCGTCAAATTTATTATAACATATTTGTTATAACTGTACAAGATAGAATTTTATGTTTGCCTTTCAGTTTTCTCTTGTCAGTCCGAAAATCTCATAAACACTTCCATCTTTTGTGTAAATCCGAATTTTGCCTTCTGCCTTTTCTACGTCGGTGATGTCGTCCAACGCAACGTATGCCTTGTTAAAATCGTACTCGTCGGCTGATTTATAAGAGTAGAACTCATAACCGTCGGAAGTCATAAGAGACAGTTCTTCTCCGTTTGTATTCCAGTCTACAATGTCACAGACGAACGCATCGGCGTAGCTGTAGTCCTGTTCCTGGCTGTAATCGAGCTTCTGAGTTTCGCTTGTGATTTCCGTTGCGGAGTTCTGCCGTGATTCTGCCTTTACTGGTTCTGCTGCTGTTTTGGTGGTTTTGTAAGCAGAGATTCCGGAAAAGATGGTGGTAAGGGTGAGAAGTGTTACTGTTAATTTTTTGAACATAGTAGTTCCTCCTTTTTTTGGTTTGCGTTTTTAGTTTGAAAATCAAAATTAAAAAAGGGCATAAAAAAAGCACCCTAACCAAAAATGGTTAGAGTGCCTGATATGCCTATTACAATTTTTCTAATTTCTCTTGCAAAGCTGCAATCTGAGATTGCAATTCTGCTTTTTCTTTTGCGTTGTCAGCGTCATCAAAAATGACGTCAACAATATCATTGGGTGTACAACGGAAATATTCACATAATTTGCCTATAGATTCCATAGATACACTTTTGTTTATTCTTAAATTATCTATCGTTGCTCCACCTATTCCAGCTTCTTTTTTGAGCATGGCTTGTGTTATATTTTCGCTTTTCATTCTGGCGAAAAGTTTCGAGTAATCCAATTGCATTTTCTTTTTCCTCCTCACCTCCATTCTATCATATAATTTTTAATTATACAATACAGTATAAGACTGTGGAAAATCATGTAATGTTCTTTTTGCGCATTCATAATCCGTGACGGTTCCGCAGAACTTGCCCAGGAACTCGCCACCAGTTCCCTTCTTCTTTGCACGTTCATGGCGCATCATGGCAGAATAGTTCCCGTTGTACTTTTTGCCTTCTGCCTTGCGCCGCTGTCGTGATTCCTGGATCTGGAAATCCCACAACATTTCTGTGTACTTATTTTGTGCTGTCGTGACAATCCAACGGGAACCGTCCCACACTTCTATTTTGATTCTGCCTTTATTGTGTCGTTTGAAAGCATCCGGCAAAGCTACGATCATAGTTCCGTTTGAAGCGGAAAGAATAATCGTGTTCATTGGAAAATCTACTTTGTGAATTTCCTCAGATCTGAAAATTTTATATATTTTCATTTCTATTTTACCTCCTGTGGGTAATAGTCACCTGTTTCTCTATTATAGTGATACAGAGTAACTTTGATTTTCTGTTCTCTGCACACATTAAGAACGGCAATGAGCGCAACCGTCAGACCTGTTACGTACAGGTTTAGTGTGAAAACGCCGCGGAGCTGTTCTGATGCTTCTCTTTCCATTCCGGAGAAATCGAGCGGATCAAGTTCCGTTCCGAAAATAGATCCGTCGATTGCCTGGGGAATCTCGTGTCTGCCTTCGCAGAGCGACATATAGACTTCAGCTACAGGAATCTGTGTTGGTTCTGCGTCCTGATCATTCCATACTGGGCATTCTTCTGAATAGAAGCAACCCCAGCAATTATTACCACACCGTGAACATGCGTATTCATATCTTTCTTTTCTCATTTTCTCTTCCTCCTAAATTTTTGTAAATCATCGGGCGGAATTGCACCGCCCTTTTTCTATACTAATGGTCATTATTTGAAATAATGTTTAATTACGATGTTAGCAATCGTTACCGCAAGTCCAGAATAGTCATATTCTACCTTGCCTGTTTTCTTGTTACGTTTTGCCTTAACAAGTGTGTTCACCTGTCTTTTGCTGAAATCCACGTTGCCTGTTTTCTCGTCAACGGAAAACTTGTTAGTGAATCCCTTCACGTAACAATCATTCAGCAGTTTCTTATCTTCCGCTGTCAGTTTTACACGGGTTTTGGTCGTGTATGGTGTTTCAAAAGGCAGACTGAAAGTTTTCTTGATAATAGTCTCGAGTTCCGCAGAAGCCTTTTTATAAGCTTCCTTTACTTCATTGGACATAACAAGCGCGCCGTCATCACTTGCTTTAGAACTTACGTGGATTGCCTCCAGTGCATTGTAGAGTTCTGGAGACTGGAAAGCCGGAATGATGGCGTACTTTACCAGTTTCGAATTGTCCCATGTTGCAAGAATCCGTAATACTGTGCGCACTACGTCCTTGTCATTGCCGAAATGATTTTCGTTTTTAACGCTCATTTCGGAAACTACCTGAGTATAGACTGGTAGTGTTTCTGCTGCATCTGTTTTCAGTTTCTCTAACTGTTCTTTCAGATCATCAAGTTTTGAGTTAAGAGCTTCACGCTCTTTTTCTTTCTGATCAGCGGTTTTATTTTCCGCTTTTTCTAGGTTAGAAATCTGTTTCTCCGTCCGTGAGATGTCATCTTTGCAAAGCTGAATGCTCATCTCTGTACCTTCATGGTTGATAGCTACGTGCAGATTTTTCACCTGTTCTACAGTTGCGGACTCGTTCAGAAAATTAATGTTTAAATTCATCATAATTACTCCATTTCTCCTGTTTTACGCACAGGTGCATTATTTTTATTTTTTAGTTTTTGTTTTAGGTGTGTTATTGCACACTATAAAAGGGCAGACTGGTAGCGCTGCCATTTTATACTATGTAATATTTATTTTCCGTAATGAAAGAGGCGCGGAAGTCATAAGTTAGGTGTTACCCTATACTGAGAACTAAGTATTACCTTATTTCCTGCTCCCCCGCGCTTTTCATACGCTCTTATGTATTTTCCGGTGTTATAAGTATGGTTATGAATTACACCGGACAGCTTTTTTAAATTAGCCGAGCTGTTTTATTAAGGACTTTTTAAATCCGGTTGGTATCTTTCAAACGTTGTTGCTCTCCCACTGCCTAGAATATAGGACGCTTGAAAGACCCATTGCCAAGGGTGCTACCCTGTCCCGTATATACCTATAAAGATATATACGTCTCGTTCCCGCCTTCAAAAAGGGGAGAGCTTGCAATGTTTCACACGGCATTGCCGACCGTGCCGCCGTAAAGCGGTTATTTTCTCCCACTATGGGAGTTTGTATAGAGTAAACCCAAAACGGGAACCCCTAGCAACCTACACACTTTTTGATCTTTAGTCAATTTTCTAGGAAAATCGGCTGTACTCAGTCCGTGTGCAGACTGTTTTTAAAAAGTGGTGGACTTTTTGCACGATCTGTGCTAGAATTTAAGAACTAGGAAAGTCCTAAACCTAGCACAGTGTGCAGGTTAGTTACTGGGTGACATATTCAAAATATGCCGTCTCAGACTCGAATAAGCGCCACTTATTTTCGTCCGGGATGAATCCCATGTAACCATATGAAGTATAAAAGCCCTTCATATGTCCACCTCCTCTCATATGTACTAATGGAAAAGTTTTTGGAAGGCTTGCAAACTTTTATTGCCTTAACCCCAGTACATGAGAGAAACCTAATATGTAATTTTAAAGGTGCTGGGCTTGATCTTATAAAAGGTCTTGTCCTTATCTTTAATGCTATTATAAACCAGTTTGCTGGTTTTGTCAACCAGTTTTTTGGTTTTTTTGAAACTTTTTTGCAGGTCGGTGGCTGCATACAGAAGAGACAACACCGCGAACGAAACGACCGTTCGCGTACAAGCTTTTTGTATTTCCTTAGCTTGTAAACATAGTATACACCTATTTTGAGTGTATGTATATTGACTTATTATACAAATATACATCATTTTTTTGTGTATATTATACACTTGTTTTGAGTGTATAGTGCATTTTATACAAGAAGGTAGTGAAAAATATGATCGTTTATAGTAAAAATATTATAGAAGAATTAGGTAAAAAAGGTTATACAACTTATAGAATTAGAAAAGAAAAAATCTTTGGTGAAGCACAATTACAAAAGCTCAGAAACAATAAGCTATTGACGCAAGACAATTTAAACAAATTATGTGAATTATTAGAATGTCAACCAGGTGATATATTAGAATACAGAAAAGATAATGAATAGTCATAAATAGTCTGACAACAGATGTAATAGTTTATTGTGCAAAGTGCTGAAAATAAAATAATTTATTATTGTATATGCAAAAGGAGTTATTGTGTATGAGTACGGAAGCAGAAAAGAAAGCTGTTAGAAAGTATCAGGCAAAATGTAAAGAAGTAAGAATAAAGTATACAGAAAAAGAAATATCAGAATACAATAGATTACAAGAATACTTATCAGAAAATAATATCAAAGTGACCGAATATTTGAAAAATTTAATAAAAGCAGATCTGGACAAAAAGGGATATTGATTGAAGAAGATGCCGGAATAGAAGAACGACTAATAGTCAGTTTATAAAATTAGGAATGATTACTATTATTGATTTTATGAAAATGTGTGGTTTAGTATTGGTAAACTTTTTGTTTAGTATTTGTAATTGTGGAAAATGCGGAAAACTATTGTGGATAACTTGATAATAGTAATCATTACTATTTTCGATATGTAAAATTTTTACATATGACCTTACGTCACCTTGCCACCGGAATAATGCGCGCCATGGTCAAAAATTTTTATTTTACCAAACAATAGAAAAAATTTTATCTATTGTCAAAATTTTTTGAATTGTATTAGAATTGTGTTATGCCCTATAAAATACCTGTTTTTCGGGGTAAAATAGTGATGTGATCTGTTTATTGTCTGAATGTTCAGACTGGGGGGGTAGTTAAAACTGGTAAATTGTCTGAATTTTCTGAAACCTCACATAGCTGGTTCATCCACACACTAACTCCAAAACTCATCATCACCATCCCATTCCGCCCATCAAAAAACAATCCCCATTTTGCCCAATAATCAAGCCAAAAATCCAATCATTTCACCACAAAACACCTTATCGTACCCTTTATCGTTAACCCCAGTAATCAAGCCCTAAAATCACTCCACCATTCATATTTCATTTCCAACTTTCACACATCCGTTCCAAAATAATCCATATAAATTCCAAACTCTAACGATAAGTATTTCACCACGCAAAAATTGCTCTCTTCTACTCTCACATCCACGCATACCATCACAAATCATCCTTACTATTGATCTAAGGACAAAACAGTATTATAATCGACCTAGAATCCATTCAAACACCTATACCATATAAACTGTCCACCTATACAAGAAAAGAGGAAAACCATGTCATTTCGTGATGAATTGTCCAGTCTTATGCCAACGCAAGAACAGATCCAGACGAAAGCAACATCTGAAGCACAAACAAATGCCAGACTTGATTATTCTGGTGTAAAAGATCTTTTACGCTCCAAAGCACAGCATAATGAGTACACAACTATAGGCAATCATAAATATATCTCTTGCTATTATCCGGATTCCTATTCGGGCGAACCAGAAGCTGCAGAATATGTCAGACGAGTCTGTGAAACAAGAACAACCATGCATAGAAGAGGATTATTTTCTGGACAAGTACAAGAAACATCATGCGTAATCTCTTATGTTATTACAAACCAATCTGCATATGATGAATATTTAAAAGAATTACAAAGACTTGCTGCAGAAGATGATATTCGTATATCTGTAGTAGGATATAATAAATTAGAAAAACGCACCGAAATATCAATTCCCTGTTGTCTCGGATCAACTTTACTGGCAAACAATTATATGTACAGAATCAAACTTAGTGTCAGCATCACATTTTAAATAGGAAATAACTCAAATAAAATAAGGGTAGATGATCATAAAAATCACCTACCCTATACAAAAAGATACTTCTACAGATTTTAAATCAATTTTATATCCATACCATAACAACTATCCACTAAGCACATTAAAATTTGTTCTAAACAAATAATCTCACATACTCTCCTACGATCATACCCAAGAAATGATCTGTATCCTCTCATACCAGACACACCATGGGGGCTACTTTTAAACTCCAGCATAAAACGATCTTCTATTTCATATATACCTATATAATATACAGAATTTACCATTTGAATGTTTGTTCGAATTATGCTAAAATTATTAATATCAAAAATATAAAGGACTGTTGGGCATGAATGATTTATATAGCTTTTTCTATTGGGGAGATTACAATGCTCAGATGGCGGAATTAGCAAAAAGAGCACAGTCAGAGCCGTGGTCTTTTGGAAATATAAACGATTATTCAATTTTAAAAAATTATATGAAACACACTTTCCAAAAACTGCAGAGTGAAGGGAAAATCGTTACAGCAAAATATTATTGTATTTTTAATACAGGCCTATATGATAATTATAACGAACCAATTTATGTATATGCAGAACCTAATAATAGATTAGGCTATTCAAGTTGGATATTTAAAGGATTCAAAGATCGTTATGAGCTAGGCGATTTAAAAATCATTGATTTACCAGAAAGAGCTGATTACTTTTCTGATCCAGGCAAACTCATATTCAACTGGCATTATCCCGTTAATGTTCATTATGAACACATCTTAGATGACCTTAATACAGCGCAGCGTTTACCAGAACGTATTCGGACAAGTGATCTTGCATTGGAAACACTAAAAGGAGTAATCGATTCTTCAATTCAAAAGGTTACTGCGAATTATAAGCTTGCTATTCCTCATTACTACAATAACAGGATTCAGCTAATGATTCCATTATATTTCAACAAAAATAATATTCCTGACGTTGCATTGGTGCTTAATGAAATAGATGGAAAGTGTTACCAAGCAAGAACATGTCTTTCCATGAAGATGGCATACATTGATGCAAGGATTATTTCTAAGCCTGATGTGTTCTGGTTATCCTTTGATACAATTAATGCAAGAGAAGAAGAATAAAATAATATATGAAAATACATTCCTATAGCAGATGAGAGAAATCTTGTCTGCTATTTTTTATGCTCAAAATTAAGGATTAACAAAATCATAAAATTAAAAATAGTTCAAATCGTATGGAGAATAAATAAATATCAGAAGAAAACATAAATACAAAGGAGATATTTACTATGAATAATAATTTAAAACTAATTACAACAGAGAAATTTGGAGAACTGGACTGCAGCTTTTACAGAAATATGAATGATGACATTTTATTGACAAGAGAACAAATTGGGCAAGCGTTGGAATATAAAGATCCAATAAAATCAATCCAAAATATTCATATGAAACACAAAGATCGTCTTGATCATTTATCATTAAAAATCAAAACAGAAACTTTCGACCACCATCAAAGTGATGTATGTCGAAACAATAATCTTATGACAGAACGTGTCTACTATACCGAAAGAGGAATTATGGAAATTTGCAGATGGTCAAGACAACCAAAAGCAAACATGTTTATGGATTGGGTATGGGATATTGTAGAAAAATATAAAAATAATACTTTTACATCTATAAACTTACAGCCAATTATTAAAACTCTCCAAACGCTTATTCAAACTCAAAATGACATAAATCAGGCAGTTAGCTCTTTATATGACAGATATAATGCTGATATTACTCAACTAAATGAACGATTGACCTCATTAGAAAATAATATGAATACATTTGGAACAATATCAAATAAGAAAAGGCCATATTGGGTAAGTGTTATGATGCCTAAATTCAAGCGGATTATGATGAAATATGGAATTGATGATTACAAAACATTATATAGAAAATTATTTGAAAAGTTTGAAGAACAATATACAGATAAGGATTTAAATCAGATGATAGATGACTATTGTCATAATAATAATCTAAATAATTGTATGACCATGGATGCACTAGCTTATGACAAAGAATACAGAACTTTATTCGAAAAAATGGTTGATGCAATTTTAGATGAGCGAGAAATCTTATAAAACTATTCAATAACAAATGGAGAAAATATAGTAGGAACCACGCTCTTATTATTGGAATTGATCATTAAAAGTGGCTACGGTAGTTTCTTGGCTACACGGTTGGATTGACAATAGTGTGCCACGCTACTAGCGCGGAGATGCAGTAGCTCTCCTTGCTCTGGCGTCTGCTAAAGCAGCCACCAGGTACTGAACCATTTATAAAGTATTTATTAAAAGTATGAACAAAGTATAAAATAGAGCAATTTTACCCTTATAAATTATGGGTGAAATTACTGTACCAAAAGTTCCCTATATATAATATATATTAGGAAGAAATGGTACAGTAAAATTTTTTCAGAATATATAAGGTAAAAATGACTCTAAAATTACCATTTTGAAAAGGAGACGTTTTTATGGATAAGAATAATTTTGAAGTAGGACTTATTTCTGAACAAGATCTAGTAACTCGTTATGGCAGTCAATCCCAAAAGGATTCATATGAAAAATTGGGTTATATGCAAACAAAAAATAAACAGACTCTTTTAAAAAAAGTAAGTAGATATTGTAAAATTGAACCTCATGGAAAAAAGGAATATATGATCAAAGAAGTATATCCTTATATTTTACCAGCTAATTTTAGCAAAATGAACACATCTTTATATCAGTATATTGTTCCACTGCTACTAGAAAAAATCATTAATGGACATGATAAAAATCGAAAGATTGATATCACACTTGGTAAATGGGCCAGAGAAATCAATATGGTCAACCAAAATTATAATCTCTGTAAATATAATAAAGAGGAAACTAGCAGAGCTATTAAATACGAATTGGATACTATTAATGAATTTTATAATAAATCAGATGATATGATTGAGTATTATATTATGAATGCTCTGGATTATCTTAAATCCGCAGGTCTTATCATTTGGCGTGATGTGTACAAAATCACTTCTGAAGTATCCGACGAGATGGTTGAAATCGATTCAGATGGAGTTGTTCATGCAAATATTAAATTGGAAACTAGAGAAGCGTCTAAAGAGGATATGGATTTTTATGCTGCTTGTATTAAGGTTGCTGATGAAAAAGCAAATATCACAAATGCATCAGAAAGATATTACAGCAAAAAATCACAACGATTTAATGAAGCCCTCAAAGATGAATTATATAAACGCAAAATCAAACTTGTCTATAAGTCATATGAAGCTTATTACATCGATCTTGACAAATGTAGTTTTGTTCTAAATCAATTCCCATATCAATCCAATATTATCAAAAAATTTAATGATACTTTCACAGAGATGATTATTGGCAATGCCCAAAAACGTTTTGATAAATCACCTCGAAAATATACGATCTATGAAAGCAAAGATGATTATTCCCTGTGTTTTAAGGGATTGTGCGAAATGACAATAAACAATGAAACCGAATATCTTGGGAAGAGAATTAATAAACGTAAAGTTGAAGATGAATACACGCTTCAAATTAATTAGCAAAGGAGATATAAAAATGGAATTTAATACAAACCAAAAAGAAGCCATTCACACCATAGACGGAAATATGGTTGTCATTGCTGCAGCTGGATCTGGAAAGACATCTGTACTTACATATAGAATTTTAAACATGGTCAAGAATCATGGAATTGATCCCACTACTATTTTGGCTGTCACGTTCAGTAAAAAGGCAAAAGAAAGCATTGAGCATAGATTAGGAAAACTTGGAGTAGCTAGTGTAAATGTAGAAACTTTTCACTCTCTCGCTCTTAAAATTATTACTTCTACATATGGATATGGAAAATACAAGGTATGGACTGCATCTTGGGAAAAAGAAAAAGCATTAAAAGAAATCTGCTGTGATTTACTTGGATTATGTAGGAATAAAGATGATGTTCCTTATAATGGAATACTGAGATTTTTAGGAATTCAAAAGACAAATATGTTAGGGTCAACAGATAGTTTGATTTATTCAGATGATGATCCGTATCCTGATGATCGGATGAAAAAAATTTATAAAATGTACGAAGATTATAAAAAGGATAAGTCATATATTGAATTTGATGATTTCCTGAATATGGCAAATCAGTGTTTTGACAAATTCCCAGATATTTTAAAATTTTATCAGAATAAATATCTTTACGTGTTATCAGATGAGTTTCAGGATGTGTCTATGGCACAGTCTCTTCTTCTTAAAAGAATTAATAATAAAAACACTATGATTGTGGGTGATCCTTTACAGGCAATCTATTCTTTTCGTGGTGGGCGAAGTGAATACATTATGCAGTTTGATCAGGATTATTCTGATGTGAAAATCGTCCATTTAAACACGAATTACAGATGTAGTACAGATATTGTACGCATGGCGAATATGTTAGCACAACATATTCCTGACAGTAAGGATAAGAATTATGTAGAAAGTATTGCTTCTAAAGGAACAAATCAGTTCCCTGAATACAGAAAATTTGTAAGTGAATATGATGAAGCCTCTTGGATTTGTAAAAAGATCACAGAGAAAAAAGAGAACAATGAGTATAGAGATATGGCTGTTCTAGCAAGGACAAATGCCCAGTTGACAATATTGCAAACTGTCATGTCTAAAAATATGATTCCATATGACGTTGTTAATGGGGTTATGTTTACGGAGCTACCAGAGATTAAGTTACTGATCTCTTATCTTAAATTGGCATTGCACGAAGGAGATAGTTCAGCATTTTCGTATGTGTATAATAAACCAAATCGTTGGTTAGACCAGAAATTTTTCGCTGAAGTCAAAGAAAATGCTACGAGGAAAAACACTTCTTTATACAATGCAATGTTTACGATTGATCGCAGAAATTGGCGTTTCAAAAATGGAATTGATCAATTATATGAAGTTATTAATACACTACAGAACAGAAAATTCGAGTCGGTTGGTAAGATGATTGAATATTTGAGATTCTATCTTAAAATCGATGATTTTGTTAGTAAGGGTAAACAGGCTGATGATGGTGGATTTTCGGAACAGATTGAAAATATGGATGCTTTTCAGAATATTGCAGAAAAGTATTTTGATTTAAACGAGTTTATGTTGTACTTAGATGACATCAATAGACAAGTTGCAATGGAGAATAATGATAAAGTACATCTCTCAACAATTCATAGAGCAAAAGGGTTGGAATATCCAATCGTGTTCATTGTTGGATTGAATGATGGACTGCTCCCACATGCAAAAAGTGATAATCTCGATGATGAACGCAGATTATTATATGTTGGAATTACAAGAGCAGAGAATGAATTATATCTCTCTTCTACTGCATCATACAATGATAATCTTATGACTCCTAGTCCGTTTATTGATGAACTTGGAGATAGCGTTAAAAAGATGAAATGTTGATGAATGTTTAGAGAATATAAAATTAGGAACTATTAATCATCCCTATAACTAAGGAGTGATAGAAATGTATTTAAAAATTATGAAAATCAAAGGAGATATTAATTATGAAAGAGAACACAAGATTTTGCACAAGAAGTATGAGAGATAACACAAAATTTGGAGGACTGATTCATTTTACAGAACTTTCTCCATATCCGAATTCTACTACCCTATCACATGGATCGCACTTCGCAGAAAAGATTATTGCAGACAGAAAGTTTGATGAACAGTGTCATCGAAATATTATTCAAACACAAAAATTAAAAGCAAAACAGTCCACAGTAAAGGAAGTGGATGAGTTTGTTTACTAAAACTGATCGTAGATATTTATCTAAAGCGAGACAGGCTGCAGATATTTCTGATTATAAAAACGTACATATTGGTTGTGTAGCAGTATATAAGGGAAATATTATTGGCATTGGTTGTAATACCAACAAAACACATCCAGTACAGAAATATTATAACAAATATAGAAATACTGACGTTGATCAAGAAACACTTCTTCCTAAAATACATGCAGAAATTAGCTGTATCAATTCCATCCGACATCTGGATATAGATTTTTCCAAAGTAAAATTATATATATATCGAAAACGAAATGATAAACCTTATGGTATGTCTAGGCCATGTCCGTCATGTATGGCTGCCATCAAGGATTTAGGCATAAAACACATTTACTATACTACAAATGAAGGCTTTGCTTATGAATGTGTAACGCAGGAGGATTTAGTATGAATATTAATACAAATATTATAGATTTTATATGGAATTTTAAAAATTTGAAACTTAAGGATTTTGGATTAGATCCTGAATATAACATGTTATGCGCGCCAGTTTGTGAATGCGGATGTGGTGAGAAGATGAATGTTTTACTTGAAAATGATGATGACATCTATGATTTTTGTTATGAGCTTGTAGATACTCAAGATTGCAATTATTGTGTTGTTTTTGCAATCAATGAAAAGAATAAAATGATTGGTGCAATTAAAGATGATGGTGAAATTCATTGTATTAAATTGAAAAACATTTCTGAAGACTATCTTCAAGTTGGTGGTATGTTTAATAATTTAGAGCTACATCAATATGGAATTATTGTCTGTGTTGGCGATGGAGAATATAAGATTTTGGAGGAATAAAAGATATATGGCAGGTATTAATGTACCTCAGTATGAGATTTTTAAAATTGGAACAGATAAATTAAAATATTCTAAATGGAATTTGAATATTGATAAAAAAGAAGCATTTAAATACCAAGAATCTGTTTCATTATTTGAGGGTCAGCAATTTCGAATTATGGCAAAGAAAATCATGAAGAAAGCAAAATGGAAATGTGATTTTTCGAAACTTTTTATGCAAGTCGTTATTGATCAAAAAACAGATTTTGCAAGAGCAACAAACAAAAAAGGTGTTACTGTAAATGGTATAAATTATAGACGTTTTGTTGGAACAACAGGTGGTTTGAAAAATAACACTCTTCTATTTTGTAATTCGGAATACATAGATAAACTAAATGAATTATGTGAATGTAGGCGAAACAAAGAAGTGCCATTAGTTCCAGCAAAATACGAAGCATATAAAGCGTTAACTTGCTCTGCATCGCAGCCAATTTGCGAACCACATGGAATTTTAGTTGTGAAAGATTGCATTACTCAATACGAAGATGATGTAATTTCTCTCGATAGTGGAGTTGGAGACGGTGAGCCAATTCGCGAAAAAAAACATAAAGTAATGGAAAATACAGTGTCTGATGGGTTTAATTTATGTACTATTGGATATATGCAAAGAGTTGCTGAATCTCTTGGATTAGATTATACTCCTGCAGGTGTATGTTTGCGAAATGCCTGGTTAAAAGGTATGCTCTACCCTTTCCCAATTATAGAGTTTATCGAAAAATATAATAATGGGAATTATTTTATCGAGGATATTTGGGGTAATGTGCAGGACATTCGAGAGTGTGAAATGATTCTCACGGAATCTTCATTGAAATTATGGTCGGCATATGAAAGTATTGACGAATATATTGCCGCATATAGAGAGTGTGGATATGAATTTGCAGTTACGAAAATTTCTCCTCATATCTTAGATGAAGAACGTGAATTAAATTATCAATATTTACAGTCTTATGAATTCACTGATGATGATATTAAAGAATTGTGCAATCCTACCATTCAGCATTTAAAAGATGCTATGTGTGGAGACTACGAATCCACCATTAAATTTCTTGGAATTAATGAAAATACAGACGTGAATTCATGGCAACGTGCATTATATACAAGCCAATATATGCTTGGTGATCCATATATTATTGATTCAACGCATAGATATATTAAAAAGAAAATAAACGATGCGAAAATTGGTAAATTAATTGTAAATGGTAATTATCAAATTGCTAGTGGTGATCCGTTTGCGTTAATGCAATCAATTTGTGGCCTAGAAATAACTGGCTTATTAAAAGCTGATCAATGCTACTCAAAATTCTGGATTGACAAATCTGTAGATTCTGTAGTTATCTTTCGAAGTCCAATGACTTCTCACAATAATATTCGAAAATGCAATGTAATTTCAAACGAAGAATGTTTGTATTGGTATCAGTATATGGATACTATTATGATTATCAATGCATGGGATTCTTTTTGTGTGGCGGAAAACGGTTGCGACTGGGATGGCGATCTTTTATATTCAACCAATAATAAAGTCTTACTTCGTTGTTTTAGAAAATTATTAGCAATTGAATGTGTTCAAAGAAAAGCCAATAAGATTATTATTAATGAAAAAGAAGTAAAAAAAACAAATAAAAACGGCATGGGAAATCAGGTTGGTCAGATTACAAATCGTGTAACTTCTATGATTGAAGTGTTATCTCGATTTAAAGAGGGGTCTAATGAATATAATGATTTATTATATCGTATTGAATGTGGACAGCTTCACCAACAGGATGAATTGGATAAAATCAAAGGAATTATTGCAAAGCCAATGGCAAAATATTGGTATAATCTTGGTGCTTGCAAAGATAATCATTATTTACAATCAATTTGTGCTTATCGAAAACCGTATTTTATGATCTATATTTATGATGAGATTAAACGTAAGTATAAGAATTATATCAAGGAAAGCGAGATAAAATGTGCTGCATTATATGATTGCAGTATTCAAGATTTATATAGTAAAAAGGATAATTTAACTGACGAACAAAAGGATTTTTTATTTTGGTATGAGTATAAAATGCCGGTTGGCATTGGAGCTTGTGCAATGAATAAAATCTGCTGGTATGTTGAAAGTCAATTAGACGGATATAAATCACAATTACATCATGATTCTACTTTTGATTACAATCGTTTAAAAGTTAAACGTCGATGCACAGAAGAACATCGAAAAGCTTTACATGATCTTGAACAAGAGTATCGTGAATGTATTAAGGAGTATAAAGCAAACAGATCTTCCGACAAAGAACAATCAAATAATAACAGAAAATATTTATGCGAAAAATTTAGGCAAGAGGCTATTGAACTTTGCCCAAACGATGAAGAGCGTATGAATATTATCCTTGATATTACCTATGGTTATAAGGGGAATCGACAGTTTTGTTGGGACTGTATTGGTGACTTGCTTATTAAACGTTTGGAAGAAATGGAGAATGAAAATGTATATACTGAATGAGAAGGATTATATTAGATCTGTTCTGGCTTCAAAGAAGAAACCAGAAGATCTATCTATTGGCTATTTGATTGTTTTAACAGCAAAATATTATTATATTAACAATGAAAATATAGAAAAAAAACAGTTAGTTGAAATCGTTACAAATAAGATTTCCGATATGATGATTTATGGCTATCAGGAGTATAAATGGATTCACAAAATTGAGAATGTATGTGATATTTTTTATGATAGCGAGAAAGATAAAAAGTCAAAGCAAAAGGAAGAAATTAACGGAAAAGACAAACAATTCAGAGAATTAAAATATGTTCCAATTTATCAAGAAGAAATTGATCTTATTAACTCACTTCCTAATGACAGACAAAAGAAATTTATGTTTACTTTATATGCCGTAGCTCGTTATATGGATTCTGATGGATGGATTAATAAAAAGGATCTTAGAGGATTGTCTGAAATTTTTAAATTGGCAAATATTACTCTTACGTCGGATAAAAAAAACGAACTGCTTCATGACTTATATAAAAATGGTTATATTTATTTTGGTAAACAAATAGATAACCTGAATATTAGAGTTAATTTAGCTGAATCTGATAATGTGGTATATAAGATAAAAGAATTTTCTAATTTAGGGAATCAATATATCGGTAACTTTAAAAAAGGATATAGACAATGTGCAAATCCATCATGTGGAAAAAGAGTTAAAATGACTGCACCAAATAGGATTTATTGTAGTAAGTGTGCCGAAGAAATTGATCGAGAAAAAGCAAAAGATCGCATGAAGAAATTGAGAAACCATAAAATGTTCGAAGCTGACAGTATGAAAAACGCCTAATTTTGTTTGGATTTTTGTCTCTTTTTCAAAAAAAATTGTTTTTCTTTGAAGGGAATAAATAATCATTTTTTATTTCTGGCTATACCGGAAGAAACAAAACCTGTAGTCTATTCAATGGGCGGTTACTCTCTGCCGCCCTTTCAAAAGGTTAATTCTTTATGTTAATTTCATAATTATCTCCTCTTTCTTTTATGTTTTATTTTTTTACTGGCAGATATAATAGTTTGCCAGTATTATCGCGGGATATGCTGGATCGGTTCCACGAGAGATTCATATTCTCTAAAGCTACGTTCGACTCGTAGTCCCGCAACTCGTGGCATAGCACAGATAGATGCGTGTGAGCGTATTAAAGGCGAATTTACAACTCGTCGCCATGAAAATTGGTCAATCTATGCAAAACTAACATCCCAGGCACTCAAAAGGTGCTGTTTCGCGTCGGTAAAACGAGTAAATCCTATGCGGAAATAGTGTCAGGAAATAGGGAGCAACAAGGTGATTCAGGGGCAACCGCTGAGAATCATTTTTCTGCGCAACAGAATAGCTCACGCGAACCTATGAAGATATGATGGGGAATTAGGAGGATATATGGTGCGAGTCCTTATTAGACAAGTGCGATGTCCATTTGGGTAAGTGAATTGGTAGAGATGCCAAATTAGCTTATGCAGGATGCGAGTAGGGATTATAACCGAAAGCTACGAAGGCGTGATGGATTTTGTTATCCAAAAGATAATGAAACATCTGGTGCAGCGCGTCTTCTGTATTCAATTTCGTTTCTATTAATTAGTATGTTCAGGAAGAATATAAAAATTGGTTTAATGCAAAAGGTAAACAAATTATACAAGCGAAAGTCTGTACCTCTGTATGGTGTAAGCAGCCAAAATGTGTAATCTCTTTTGAGGTAATACACACACTGAAAGATACGCAATATCTGGATGTGTTAAGCGGATTCTGCACAGTTCTCTTAGCGGAGATTTATAGCACGGCAGTGTTAATGGAACGATGAAACTTGAGTAGTCATACAGTAAAGAAGATAAGCCCCTTCTCAAAAGGCGGTTGTGGAAGATACTATATGTGTGCGCAAGCAACATATAGTGGATAACCGAAGAAAAAATAATGTCGGTAAAGGTTTCCGAAGATACGTTTAATCTCAGCGTACTTATTTTGCTACTTATGTAGCATTATTGCGGTGTAGCTCAGTTGGTGAGAGCATTCGGCTTATATCCGAACGGTCGTGGGTTCGAGTCCTACCACCCCAACTATTTATCTTTGTGGTAAATGCAAAGAAATTTAAAACGAAAGGTGTGTATTAATATAGTACTCATTACTAAACAAGAAAAAGAATATTTAGTAAAGCATGGAGTTCCTTATGCGGAAGGCGGCGTATCCCATTCGGAATCATGTCATAAACGTAAAAAATTTTATTTGTGTGAGACTCCTCATAATATGAGACTTCTCGAAAATTATAGAAAAAAATTATATCATCGCTAATGCGAAATTTAATGAGAAAGGTGGTTTGGAGCCATCGCTAAGAAAAAGAAAGAGATTGCTCTTGAGGTTATTGGAGGCAATGCTGAAGGAGTAACTGGAAGTTGTACAAAAATAGATTGTTATGATCATACAATTCTGTTTGAATTGGGAATGATTCAGGATAATAATACAGTCTTAGAAAATTACAAAGCCAATTGTGCATTGTTTAATAAAATCAAAAGCAAAACTGTAGATATGGTTATCGTTGGACATAATCATTGTGATCACATTGGTCTTATTCCTATGCTTTTTGCAAGAGGAAATACTAAAGCAAGAATTATAGTCCCAAAACATAGCTCCTCTATTCTTCGTGAAATGTGGTTAGATTGCGCCTGGATTAATCAAAGAGATGTAGACTCTTTAAATTATAAAGGTGATCATAGTTATACTCCATTATATACTGAACATGAAGTAGAAATTGCTTTAAAACATATTGAAGAATATGATTGTGGAGAAATTTTCAACTTAAACGAAAATATAGCTATTCGCTATACTCCTGCTGGACATATTCTTTGTTCATGTCAAACAGAATTATTTATCAATAGCGGATCTCATACTAGAAAAATTTTGTTTACATCTGATCTTGGTAATACAATGATCGAAGACAGAAAAGTTTTTGTAGAACCATTTCAAAGAGTAAATTCTGCACAAATTGTTATTGGAGAATGCACTTACGGAAGACGAAAAGGCTCTATGAAAAAGAAAGATATTGAATTAGACCGTCAAAAAATGAAAACGGTTATTGATCAATATTGTGTAGATAATCATCATCGTGTTCTTATTCCTACATTTTCTTTGGATAGATTCCCATTTATTATTTGGGAATTATATCAGCTCTTTGGACATGATCCATCTTTTAACATTCCAATTATATTAGACAGCCCATTATCAAATCGTCTTCTTGATTGCTACTCTTCTATACTCGAAGGTGACAGAAAAGAAAAATTTGATGAAATGATGCAATGGAAAAATTTGCGAAGAATAATTACTCCAGAAGACAGTAAGGCAGCCATTACTGATAAATCTGCAAAAGTTATTTTAGCTAGCTCTGGTATGTTGTGTGCAGGTCGTTCAGTTAAATGGGTTCAAGATATTTTGCCAAAAGAAAATGATTGTATTTTGTTTGTCGGATTCGCTGGAGGCGATACTTTAGCTGGAAAGATAAAGAATGGACGAGAGCAAAAAACAATAAATATTAACGGAAAACCGTATAAGAATAAGTGTCAGCTTGTAGATTTGCATTCGTATTCAAGTCATATGCAACGAAATGATCTTTTAAATTATTATAAGGGAATTAACGCAGAAAAGATTTATTTGGTACATGGTGATCAGCAAGCTCGATTTGAATTTAAAGAAGATTTGGAAATCGCAATTTCTGATGCACTTAAAACAACAAGAGTTATTATCACAAATAAAGGAACGAAAATTAAATTATAAAATCCTTTTATAGGAAATATTATGAAAGCACGAGGCATATTGCCAATGGAGAAAAAGGAACTCAAGCAAAAATTAGAAACAACATATTTAGACATTGCAATTCCAAGTAATGTAGAAAATTTACAGTTGCCAGATCCTACGCTATTACAATTTTATAAAAATTACGATGATAGAATTATTTGGATTGATGATGAAATTACAACCATGACTTTGGAATATGCAAAGATGATTATGCAGTGGAATTCAGAAGATAAGAAAAATAATATTCCAGCAGAAGAACGTAAGCCAATTAAAGTAATCTTCTTTAGTCCTGGTGGCGATTTAGAGGTAAATAACTGTTTGGTTGATACAATTCAACTAAGTCAAACAAAAGTTATTGGAATCAATGTTGGTATGGCTGCATCAAGTGGATGCTTTATTTATTTAGCATGTCATGAGCGTTTTACATTTCCAACGGCAGAATTCCTCATCCATAAGGGAGCTGGTCAATTTGCTGGAACATACAATGATGTAGTCGCAGCAATTTTAAATTATCAACGACAAATCGAAGAACTTGGAGACTTTGTTTTATCTAGGACAAAAATTCCAGAAGATGTCTTTAATGAAAACTTTGAAAATGACTGGTATTTATCTGCGAAAGAAGCTATTAAATATGGTGTTGCAGATAAAATTATTACAAGTTTAGACGAAATCATTTAAGGAAGAGTTCAATACTCTTCTATTTTTATACAAATTTTTAGGATTAAAAGGAGAATTATACGATATGGCAAGTTTTACTTATAAACTTACAACAAAGAAAAATATGAAAGCTACAGGTATTTTAGATCTTTCTCATATGACAATCGAGATTGATGGTGAATCAAAATCCATACGTACTCTTCTATCTGGTTACGATCAAGCTGCAATTACTTTAAGCGTAGAGACAAAGGACGAAGAAGAGCTGGATGAGCCAGTTGATGTTGAGTAAGAAGGGAGTGACTTACTATTACTTCCTATAAAAGATTACCTGGCGAAACAGATGATCAACTCATCTATAGAGTGACAAATGATAAGGACTTGATTGGTTCCTGGAACGATGTAGCTGATGTACTTAATGAGTTACTTGGTACAAATTACGGAGAATCCAAATTCCGGAAGGATAAAGCGACATTTGATAGAATGCTGAATGCAAATCGTGACAAATTTGTTGCTTCTGATCAACAGCTGCAAGATATTCGGTTTGCACAAAGAGAATTAGAGCGATTAAAAATTCAATTTAGAGACGAAAGAAACGCTTGGCAAAAGCAAAATTATATTGATGCTAGAATTGAGCAAAAATTAGATCTATTAGAAAAACAATTGAGCGATCTTGGAAAAGTAAATTTTTCTAAACATAATGACGTTTCTATATCATCTGATAATGATATGCTTGTAATTTTAAGTGATTTACATATCGGTCAGACATTTCATTCATTCTTTGGAGAATATAATACTGATATTGCTAAAGACAGAATGCAACAATTATTAGATAACATCATTTCTATCCAAAAACTACATAATTCTGAAAGGTGTTATGTATCTCTACAAGGAGATCTCATATCAGGAAATATTCATAAAACAATCCAAGTAACTAATCGTGAAAATGTAATTGAACAGATTAAAATTGCAACGGAACTCATCTCTTCATTTTGTTATGAGTTGACCAAATATTTTAAAGTCGTATTCATGACAAACGTGTCTGGAAACCATACAAGAATTGATAGAAAAGAAGATGCAATTCATGACGAACGGTTAGATGATTTGATTAGTTGGGCAGTTGATTTATCTTTACAGCATATCAATAATTTTCATATTTTGACAAGAAATCTCGATTCGGGAATTGTTGATATATCTATCCGTGGGAAAACATATGTTGGTGTGCATGGTGATTTTGATCCATTTGGGAAATCTGGTGTACAAAATTTGTGTCTGGCGATTGGATACATTCCATACGCTGTGTTATATGGACATTTACATACGTGTGCTCTTGATGAAGTGAATGGAGTAAAAATGATTCGAGGTGGATCTTTAGCTGGATGTGGAGATCAGCACACTGTGGAAAAAAGATTAACAGGAAAACCATCTCAGATGGTATGTATTTGTACAGATAAAGGGGTACAGGCTTTTTATCCTGTTGAATTAAACTAAAAATAAGTACAGATACGTCTGTACTTACATATAAAGAAGGTCGTCGGCTATCTAGAATTGAATACAAGAACTCTTATCAGAGAGCCTGATCCATCTGGACGTTGCGTGGTGCGCTCCTCGGTTTTTATCGTGGTCGAGGTAGCGAACGCCAATGCTCACAGACAAATTCCCATCTATTTAGACGGAAACGCCAATAAGTATTAACGTGAACTGGCGTTAATATCGAATATGACATAGCCATGTTACTTCACCTGCCTTTCCGTTGTTATACAACAAATGTACAAAACTCGGGAAAAGCCGATGACCAAGAATACGGAAGATGCTCCGTACTTATAGAGAATAACATATTATAAAAAATTAGACAAGCACTTCATAAGTGCAAAATTTATTTGAACAAAAGGAGAATATTAAAATGAACAAACAAGATATTATTAAAACCGTAGCAGCAAACCTAGAAGTAACCCAGAAAGATGCAGCAAAATATGTAGATGCCGTTTTCGCTACTATTAAAGATGCAATGGCTAAGGGAGAGTCTGTAAATATCGCAGGATTTGGAAAATTCAAGGTTGTAGAAAAGGCAGAATCTAAGAGACGTAATCCTCAGACTGGTGAACCAATTATGGTTGCTGCTTATAAAGCACCGAAATTCAAGGCAGCTACTGCTCTTAAAGAGGCTGTTCTCTAATAGATCGGTGGTGATTATATGCATACACTAAAATGCAAAAGTATCGAAGAATTAGTCGAAGTAGTTGTCGAGACTTATGAGCTACTACATGATTGTGATCGAAACGTAAGTTTTGTTGCTAAATATGATCATGCAAAAGAAATTTTGAGAGAATTGGTATTTTACGATTATGATCTAAAATTTGTTGAGTTAGCAGATCCTGAGTGGGATAACTATGAAGACGAATATGTTATCAGTATTGTGTGTGATGAAATATTTTGCGAGAAGCTAAAATTGGACGGAAGATATTGTATACTATCTCCAAAATTTGTATTTTTTGATGAAAATGCAAATTCTAAATGCGTTAAATATTTTGAGTCGGATATGAAATATGAATTTGAAATCACGGAAGAAGAATCTAGTGGTGACTCTGATCAGGAGTTGAATTGTCATGACGATTCTATGGATGTAGATTTCTCTGATGATGGACAGGGATTTACATGTAGCAAGCATGATAAGAATGGATATAGTTCTATTTCATATTGGTCATCTGAACATGTTGATAAGGATCGTTTATCTGAGATTTTGAAAAGTTTTTATTTATAATTTTGTTGAGTGTGTAAGACTGCAGCTTACGCACTCAACTACAGGTCGTTAGTGTAATTGGCAACACGGCAGTCTCCAAAACTGTTAATCAGGGTTCGAATCCCTGGCTTCCTGTTTGCAATTTTCTGCAAACGAGCGCAGAGAATAAATGATTAGAGACGGGTGGATAACCTGGTTTCTATCTTTCATACCAATATTTATGATTCGTTATTTTATGTGAGGTGATTACACCTCTCATTCATGAGATCTTTCTCGCTTTACGAGATGATTGTTGCCGCAGTCATCTCACATAAGATAACGACGGAAGTTATCGGCAAATAACTATAAATATTAAAAATGGCGAACGCTGCCATAGTGCGAGAAAGTGGAAAAAGTATATGAGTGATATTATTAAATTTGACTATGATAAACAAACAGTATCTGCAAGAGATTTGTTCGATGCAGTAAACGAAGGAAAAGAAAGATTTAGTAAGTGGTTTGCGAGGCAGTTACAATTTGGGTTTGAAATTGGAATTGATTATTCCAACCCGTACCAAAAAGTACGGGTTCAAAAAGAAGGCAAACGTACTGTTGAACGTGAAGTTGAAGATTATGACCTTTCTATAGATATGGCAAAACATATCTGTATGGTTCAGAAGACGGAAAAAGCAAAACAAGTTCGTCAGCGTTTAATTGAATTAGAAAATGCATGGAACACACCAGAGCAGGTAATGGCTCGTGCTTTAAAGTTTGCTGATAAAACCATTTCTGACTTAAAGCATCAAATCGAGGAACAACAGCCAAAAGTAGAATATCATGATGCGGTCCTTAATAAGAAAGGATTGATTACTACTACAGTTGTAGCAAAGGATCTTGGTTATAGAAGTGCTCAAAAACTTAATGAGATTATGAATCTTAATCATATTATTTTTAAGAATCAATCTGGAACATGGTGTCCATATGCTGAATATGAATGGCTAATTATAGAAGGATATGCAGATTATCAGAGTTATACTGCAAAGAATGCTGCTCCATGTCTGAAATGGACTGAAAAAGGTAGAAAATGGATCATCGAAAATTATGATCAGTGGGTAAAGAATATTACTGCAGCATAATAATGTGCTATTTGTGACGGAGAATAAGATATAGAGATCTCTCGATCGGTGTCATAGCTGGTCGAGAGAATTAATGGAATGGGACTATTGGAAGTCATGAGCCAATAGAGTAGAGTTACCTACCTCTCCCATTCTATTTTACGCAGACAAGAAAGGAGAGAAATATTGTCAAAAGAAAAAATTACAAGAGTGAAATATTTCACTCCTGACAAAGAGAAATATATTTATGAAGAAAATTGGAAGAAATATAAAAAATATTTACAGTCCAATATTATTAAAAATAAAGATGTAAAAGATACGACATACAAGAGATATGAAGCTTTATTCCGACATTTTCTTATATGGCTTGGCGAAAACTATGGCGAGCTTGATTTGTATTCTGATGATTTTATGGAAAATGCCGTAGATATAATGGAAGGATACATGCTATTTTGTCAAGAAGTATTACAAAACCATAAAAAAATTATTAATATGAAAGTATCTGCAGTAAGTTCTTTTTATATTTGGTCAATGAAACGTGGTTTTGTTAAATATCACCCATTTGATGGAAAACTTGATCGCATGAAAAAGGCAAACGAGGAACAGATTTTAAATCATTATTTTCTTTCTGATGAGCAAATCAATCAGATCAGAAATGATTTATATCAAACGGAGAATAATAAATGGAGCATACAAGATCAATTATTATTTGAAGTTTCTTTATTTTCCGCTAACCGGTTAGGAGCATTGGAAAGATTAACAATTTCTTCTCTTGATCTTGACAATATGGTATTTGAAGGAATTAGAGAAAAGGAAGGTTATAGAGTCGAAGTGTCATTTGATGATACATGTCGAGATATGATCGAAACATGGTTGTCTATGCGAAAGGACGATTATGATCATCTTGAATGTGATGCCTTATTTATACATAAGTATAAAGATGAATGGAAGCCATGGACAAGAAGTATGATTACTGATCGAATGCATAAATTCGGAGAAATTATTGGAATAGAGGATTTTCATCCTCACTGCATGAGAAAAACAGCGATTAATAAAATATATGAAGACACTGGTGATCTTAATCTTGCATCACAATGGGCTAATCACAAGTCAAGCGCAACCACTCAAGCTGCATATTTAAAACCAGTTTCTAAATCAGAGCTTAGAGACAAACTAAAATTATTAAAATTCAAGCAGCAGGAAATCGAAAAAGAAGTAAAAATGCAAGAGAATAATTAGATGTTGCTTATATTGACAGCTGTGTTATTCTACTACAAATTTGTCATTTGTCAAGGCTTGACTTGACATTCTTCAAAAATTAGGGTATATTACATTTGTAAGTAAGACAAAGTAAATAGAAGTAAAACAATGTAGAGTGATCTAGTAGTATACATAATTATTTAAATAAATAAAATAACCACTTGCTAATCAAGTGGCTTCCGATAAATTGAATATAGAATTGGGACATTCACCCAAGTGGATTTCTCAGAGCCGAAGGGGTATCGGCTGATTGATAGTCAGGAAAAGGATCGCTTAATTAGCGGTCTTTTTTCGTTGGGACAATATTCTGTAAAAACATTAGAACTGTCCCGGCAACAATTGTAGATAGTAAATTACTATCATTCACAATTGTGTATGTATCTTTAAAAAATCTTAGAAACGTATCTATATCGCATCACCCTCCTTTCGTAGCAAGGGTATCTATATAACGAAGCATCACTGCTTCGACGCGACTCTGAAAAAATCCTTGGCATTGTATCCAGCCGTAAATGAACGCCTGGGTGAATTCCTACATGTAGATTATATGTCAACAGGAAAAATCTGTCAACCATAATATATGGACAATCTATAGATAGATCGTGTAGCAACACGTAAACTGCAATCTCCGACAGACGTCTAGGAATCGGTATTGGCACAAACCTGAGAAAATGTGCGACGTCAAAAAATACAAAAAATCGCAAAAATATTTATAAAAAGAACGTGCTGTACCTTTACAAAATTTTCCTATTGTGATAATGTGAAATTATCAAATACAGGAGGTAATTTTGTATGGACTATGTAGTAAAAAGACAGAGTGCAAAGAACTTTACTAAAGATATCGCAAAAGAAAAATACAGTATGAAACACAAGTTTCAACGCCAGGAAAATCAGTGGGGCAATCGTCAGAAAAGTTTACTGATTGACTCTATGCTTCGTCCGTATCCAATCGATCCAATTAGATGCGAAGTCGGATCTGACGATGTAAGAAGAATTTTTGATGGCGTTCAGCGCGCTACCACAGTAAGAGACTTTTTTAAGAAAGATGGTTTTAGATTGGCTAAAAATTTAAAACCAGTTACAGTTGATGGCGAGGTATATGAAATTGCTGGTAAAAAATATGCACAGCTCGATGAAGCCGTACAAGATAAGCTGAATGATTATGAGATGACAATCTATGTGTTTACTGATTGTACTGGAGAAGATATTCGAGAAATGTTTACTCGTCAGAACAATGGTAAACCATTGAACAATACTCAAAAACGTACAGCAATCGAGAGTGAAAAAGTAAGTGATGTTATCTTTAATTTTGCAGATCATGAGTTCTTTGAGAAAGTCCTTACTGATGCACAATATAAGAAAGATGTTCAGCGTGATCTGATCCGCGAAACCCTTATGCTGATTAATACAAATGAAGAAAATGATTTTACATCATTTAGAGCGAAAGATATCGACAGTTTTGTTGTTTGGTATGATGAAAATATCAATGCTACTGATATCAGTATATTAACAGATGTATTAGATACTTTCAATACAGGAGATGAAGTAATCAAGGTAAAATCTACTTCTATTCCAATGATCCTGTATGGCGGTTATAAATGTATTAAAGACGGAAAAGATTTTAGAAAATTCGAAGCTGCAGTAAATGAGTTTGTTGAGAATTATGATTCTAACGAAGCATATAAACAACTTGTACAATCTGGTACTACTGCTTCTGCTGGTGTTAAAGCTCGTCTACAGTATTGGAATAACGTCGTAGATAATTTATAATTTTTTGTGAAATAATTTGATATGATTTTTATTATGGAGAGTGGAGCAATCTACTCTCCATTTTTGTATGGGCAGATGTGCTTAGTGGCGATAGCAGTGGGCCGTAACCCCACCACATTAGAAACACCGTAGGTTCGACTCCTACTCTGCTCATTTTTGTTTTGGAGCTTTACTCAAGTTGGATGAAGAGATCAGTCCTGAAAACTGACAGGCCGTTAACAACGGCGCGTGGGTTCGAATCCTACAGGCTCCGTATATAATTAGTGAATGGAGGCAGTGCCTCCGTATGCCGGTATGGTGGAATTGGTAGACACATCTGGTTTAAGCCCAGATTGCTATGAGCAGTGCGAGTTCGAGTCTCGCTGCCGGTATTATTTTTTGTAAAAAGGAGACATACATATGAAAGGTATGACCGGAATTTACAGGATCAATCCTGCATTGTTTGGTGGAATTCTTGGTGGATGCACTGGTATTCTACTTCGGATTCTATTGTTTTAAGGCGTTATGAATCCTAATAAATAAAATATTAAAGCAACTACAAATGAAACAATTGCGGTATTTCTCCAATAGTGTCTATTACTATTTTCAAGGTTTTTATTCACCGCTTTTAATTCTGCATTTACATTTCTTAAAGTATTCAATTCTTCTAAATTTGAATCAATCGTTTTGTTTTGTATTTCAATTTGTGCATTCAATTTCATGTTTTCGTACTGAATTTTTCTCATAGCTTCTGTCTGACTTTCAAGCTCAGATTGCATAGAATCCATTTTGTCAGTAAGGAATTTTAAACGTTCTTCTGGAGATTGGAATTTTGGCATGTAATCAAATATATTCATGCTGGCATTATTGTTCAGCATTTGCTGATAGCTTGCATCTGATATTAGTTTTTCAGCAAATTCCTGTAGTTTTTGGAGATTTTTAGATAGAGCTACTGGTTCCAATATTTTTCCATCTGGTGTGGTTATAGTTTTACACATTTAAATCACCTTTCTTTATTTTGTTTCATGTTTTATATTTTTATTCTCTTTAAATTCATTGGAGAATAAGTAATCATAAGCAGTTTGGTGCTTATTGCTCTGTCAGTGGAGCGTGATTAATTTTTTGGAGTAGGAAACCAGAGAAGTCATGAGCTTTGGCATAGTAGACACTCGCACTACTCTCCTACTCTTTTTTAATTGTTATGCGAGTGGAAAGCGAGAAATAAAAATGGGATATACTCATGGAACAAGTATTGAATCAAAAACAAGAATTTGTACAAAATGTGGAAAAGAATTCCCGAATACAAATAAATTCTTTTCTTATGCAAATAAAAAACTTGGACGATTAAATGCTTTATGTAAAGAATGTCAAAAAATAATTAGTAAAGAAAAGCGCCTGAAGATTATTGAGAAAAATAAAAATAAAGATTTATTTTATTCAGGGACACGACATTGTAAAAAATGCAATAGAGATTTACCAAATAATAAATTATATTTTCCTATCGATCTATCTTGTATTGATGGTTTAAGAAATGTATGTAGAGAATGCAGCAAAAAGGAATCTGGTTTTCTTGATCCCAATTATACAGTTTCCGAAAAATGGACGGATGAAGAAAATAATGTATTGTTAGAAAAATATAAAGATTTTACTGGCGAAGAATTGCATAATTTATTTTTGCCAAATAGAACCGTTAGATCTATAGAATGTCATGCAGCGCTTCTTGGTCTGCAAGGCAAGAATTACGATGCACAAGTTAGAGCTAATTTGTCTAGAAGTATAAAAAATAGTGAAAAGTTGAAAGGGCGAGCATTATCTGAAGAATCCAGAAAGAAAATTTCTGAAACAAAAAGAGAATATTTTAAGACTCATAATGGATGGTGGAAAGGTAAAAGACGTAGCCCAGAACAATGCAAAATGATAAGCGAAAGGCAAAAGGGAAAATGGGCTGGAGATAAAAATCCAAGACATTTAAATCCATTAGTTGGCGAAGAAAATGGTCGTTGGAAAGGTGGAATTAATTCTACTTATGTCGAGTTAAGATCTGATACAAAAAGTTGGTTCAATGATTCAATGGGATTTTGTAATTATAAATGTGTTATAACTGGCAGTGAATTTGATAATGTACATCATACAACAGCATTTAGAGATATCGTTGATGAAGTTTTTAAAATAACAGGAATAGAAGTAAAACAGCAAGTATGTGATTATAACAAAGAAGATTTCGATGAATTAAGATTAACATTAAAAGATTTGCATATGTTATATGGGTATGGAGCATGTATAAACAAAGAGGTACATAAATTATTCCATGACAATTATGGATATACAAAATTCTCTCCATTTGACTTTTTGGATTTTTTATACAGAATCGATACTGGAGAATTTGATACTTGGTTCACGGAAAATAATTTGAAAATAAATATAAATTATGAATATGTAGAATATTTAGAAAGCACTTTGTCAGTTCTTGCGGAAAGTGCTTAATTTATTGAAATAAAAGGAGGTGGCTGTTAATTGGCTACAAAAGCAACTGCACCGAAATTAACGGCTGCTCAAGCAAGAGAAAAAGTTGTTGAATTACAAAATAAATTAGATAACTATAACAAAACAGCACAATGTCCGATGTGTAGGAAGCATAAGGATGTAAAAATCGGATTTTATATGGACACAGACCCAATTCTTGGCGGGGATAGTTTTAGTAGAATATGCCGTGACTGTGCAAGGAAAATTGCATTGCGTGTGGATAAAAATGGAATTGAGCATGACCCAACTAAAGAATCCGCACAAAAAGCACTATATTATTTAAATAAACCTTTTATTGAGTCATTGTGGAATTCAAGTATACAAGAGTCTGAAAATTTAGTAACAGGAAAAGGGAAAAGCAACGCCTGGAATGCTTATATTAAAAATATAAGTATGGTTAACTATAACGGGCAAGGTTATATGGATTCTGATATGTTTAAAGAAAAAATTGTTTATGCTGACGAAGAGAAAAAGCAAAATACAAAAGAGGAATTGTCTGAAGATGTTGTTGAAATGTACAAAATAAACAAACGTACAGTTCTTCGTTTTTTAGGTTATGATCCATTTGAAAATGAACCAGAAGAAGAAAAACCTCTTTTATATTCCAAACTTGTAGGATATTTTGATGAATCAGTAAAAGATGATGGGTTAAAACTTGAAGCAGTTATAGAGATAGTGCAAAGTTTTAAAGATGTCAAGACAATTAACGATGCAATTTCACAATATAAAAAGCAGCTAGGTAGCAATCCAGGCGTTATTTCCACAATTAAATCTCTTGCTGACACAAAACAAAAAATGATTAATTCTGCACTTGCTCTAGCAAAAGATAATGGGATCTCAGAGAATAATAATAACAGAAAAAGTAAAGGTGCTGGAACATTGACAGGTATTATAAAGGAACTTCAGGAAATGAATCTAAATGGTTCAGAAGTTAATACTTTTGATTATGAAACAAATTTGGCGATCGAAGATATTATGACTAGAAATCATCAGAACCAATTAAGACAATTGAATCCAGACGAGAATGATTGGGAAAAAGAAGTAGTTCATCAAAAAGAACTACTTTTTAATTTGCAAAAAGAACGGGATAACGCCGTTGAATTTAGTAGGTTATTAAAAAAAGAAAATAGAGATTTAAAAGATTTTCTTTTAGAAAAAGGATTAATTGATGAAAAGGGACAAGTAATCGAAGATGAATGAAAATAAAAATATTGTCCTAATGGGGGATAAAATTAACGAATTTACCCCAAAGAATTTTACTTTTTTTACAAAACCTACGTATTATGATATGTCTGAACTGAAATTGGAAGGATTAAAGAAATTTGCTGAAATCATTCAATGGGGGAGGCGCAATCCCGTCAAATTCTGCGAAAGATTCTTTGGGATAGAATTTCTTGATTATCAAAAATACGTATTTATGATGTCGTGGATAACCCCAAACGTTGTATGGTGTATGAGTCGTAATGCTGGAAAAACAACATTAGGTAGCCCATTTCTTATGGCAAAGACAATGTTATTGCCTAAATTTGAAGCATATATTTTAAGTTCAACTGGTTCACAAAGTATTGGTATGATGAAAAAGATTGAATCAATTGCCAAAAAAGAAATTGCTTCATTTACGGGTTTAACAGATGTTTTTCTTAATGAACTTGTTAAAAGTGCAAATTCTGAAGGGTTCCGGCATGATCCAGCATCTTATTCATTTAAGCTTTATTCAGGATCAAGTTTGGCTACAGTAAATTCAAATTTTGATGGATCTCGTGGACGTCGAAGTAGACTAAATTTTTATGATGAAGCATCCTATGTGTCAGAAGATATGTTTGCTGCTACTCTTCCATTTGTCACACAAAATAGTGATTTTGCCCTTGGAGGAGATGTTGACGTAACTTTACTTCCTCCAAATTTCCCGAATCAAGTTATTTGTGCTAGTTCTGCAGGTTCGATGGATGACGTTTTTTATAAAAGATATAAAGAAGCAGCTATGCATTCCATGGCGGGAGACAAAAATTATTTTTGTGCAGATATTGATTGCGAAGTTATTCTTCATGCTACATATAATGGAAAAATTTACCCTGTACCACTTCTTACTCAAGCAAAAATTGATTCTGAGATGAAAATGAATCCAACAAAAGCAACAAGAGAATACATGAATAAGTTCGATTCCGATCTTGGCGATGATATTGCAGTCAAGAAATCACAGGTATTAAGGAACAGTGTAGTAAGACCACCTATGTTGGTTAATGAAGATAATTCATATATGGTAATTTGCTTCGATCCAGCCAAAAAACGCGATAATAGTTTTGTATTAATTGGTAAATTACATAGGGATGATCGGCGCGGATGGTTATTGGATGTTGTAAACGGAATAAACCTCATTGATAAAGAAACGAAAAAACCATTGACAACTCCAGAACAGATAAAAATGTTACAAGATATTATTGTTCGATACAACGGATATGGCGTTCCCGATTATAAAAATATACATGGTATATATATAGACGCTGGTTCTGGTGGAGGAGCTACCCAAATGTGCGATCTTCTTTTTGATAATTTTTATGAATCAGGACATAAAGGAGAAAAAGATTATGAACATCATGGTTTAATAGATGCAAATTATGATTATGCAGCTCCATATGTGAAAAGATATCCTGATGCTATAGATATCATTCGAATGAGAGAACCGTCAAAATATAAAACAATTATGTATTCACAATTATGTGAGATGATTGATCAAGATTTAATAAGTTTTACCGCAGAATATGATTATCATGGTAATCTTACAATACTATCAGAAGAAAATGGCGAAGTCAAAGAGCAAGTTTATAACCTTACATTGGAAGAGGAAGTCGGATTAAAACAATTGGATGCAATGAAAGAAGAAGTTACCCATATGTATAAATACAAAGCTTCGAATGGCAATGTAAGATATGACTTAGCTCCTGGATTTGAAAGTATTTTGCATGATGATAGAAGTTACTGTCTCGCTCTTATGGCTCATAGTCTCTTCGAGTTAAGAAGTAAGGACAAGGTAAGGCAAAAACGCCCACAAGAGTCCACTCAATCTCTCCTCTCTAAACTTTCAATCAATCAACCAAAACGTATATCTTCGTTTTCCAAAACAATCTAAATAAAAATCCAAAACACAACTAAATAGAAAAGGAGGTGTTCGCATCAAATATGACACAATCAAAAAAAGAGATGGTGGAAACATCTCCAACACGCAAAAAACAGCCAACAGCTGCAGAACGAAAATTGTATATGCAAAGTCTTGAACGTCAGCAAAAGAGATTTGCAGAAACGCAGAATGCATTTAAACAAGTTCGTGATGTTACAAAAACGACAAGACAAATTCCTATAAGTTCATATAACAAGGGAAATGTAATTAAATATCTTCAAAATATAGACAGTTATGAAGATGAATTGCGTGGTTTATCTCGTTACTTATTTTATCGTTGTCAGATATATTTTAGATTAATTATGTATAATGCAACTATGTTTGACCTAAATGCAAGGTACGTAGTTCCTACATATGATCCAACTGGTGACAACGACAAGGAAAGTATATTAAAAGATTATTATGACACTTTGGTATGGCTAGATAGAATGTCTTTACAAGGGAACTTCTTACAGGTATTAATTAATAACTTTATAGAAGATGTATTCTATGGATGCTGTTGGCTGGACGAAACCGGAATGTTTATTTTAAAAATTCCACCAGATTATTGCAGAATTTCTGGTAAATATTTTACTGGCGATTATTCTTTCTCTGTAGATATGAGTAAATATAAAAAATTCGAAGACGTGCTTGAATACCTTGGTGATCCATTATTATCAATGTATAAAAAATACGGTGGCAATAATCAAAATAAATGGCAACCTATGCCTGATGAATATGCTTTGTGTACAAAGTCAAGAGTTGAGACATGGGAAACTATTGTTCCAATTTACAGTGGATTATTTATTGATTTAATTGGTCTTTTAAATCTTGGTGATGTACAAGCTGTTGCGGATGAACAACAAATTTATAAATTAATTACAGCTACTATACCGACATTATCTGGTGCTGATGAACCAGATCAATGGGCTGTAAACATTGATTTTGCCGTAGATTATTATAATAAATTGGTTGATAGCCTTCCACCTTATATTGGTTCTGTGATAAGTCCATTGCCACTTAATACAATATCTTTTTCTGATGATCAAACAACAGACACGACGAAGGTACAAAAAGCCACAAAAGAAGTGTTGAATACTTCTGGTGGAGCGCAAATACTTAATTCTTCTAGTATTTCTGGTGCTGAAGCATTTCGAGCTGCTACAAAGGCAGATACTGAATTAGCAATTTCTGCACTTTTAGGTCAGATTCAAGGATGGGTAAATAGAATGCTATCATACCAAGTCAAAAATGCGGCGAAGGTTAAATTTTTTGAAGTGTCTTCTTATACAAAAGATACTCTTAGAGAAGCCATGCAAAAAGATCTGCAATATGATAGTTCTAAAATGATATTAATAAATGCATTAAATGGGATTAGTGAACTTGATACCCTTTCGATGACTTTCTTAGCCAATGATGTATTAGATTTAAAGAATAAATTTGTTCCACTCGTATCAGCAAATACAGTATCCAACGCAAGTGACGAAGGTGGCAGACCAGAGGTTTCTGATTCAGAAATAAGTGACGATGGAGCTAAAACGAGAGACAGAAAATAATGAGGTGGTCATATGAAAGAAAAGTTTTTAAAAACAACAGACACTACTACCTCTGAAAACTTAAAGAAACTTGGATTTCAAGTAGTAAGTGAATTGAATGGAATGTATATATTTTTGAATACTGACAAACTTCAGTTTTCAAATATAGATAAATCAAAAATACAGTATAGCAATATACTTACTTTTTAGCCACTCTTCTATTTCTTGAGTGGTATTTTTTATACCTAATATTTAAGGAAAGGAGGAATCGCTAAATAATGCCTAGAAGAAAAAAAAGAAAAATTATGTCTGTTGACGAACTATATTCTTTTTGTTTAAAAAACAATTTTTCACATTTTAGTAGTGATGAATCTGGAAAAGAATTGATGGTTCGTATGAACGGTAATTTTGAAAAGGAAAGTGAAAATGAAGATAAACACAAAGAAGGACTTACTCCTTTTGTAAGCAGAGCATTTCATGACCATGTAAATCTTAACATGTCGGAAATATCAGAAGAATCATTTAATGAAAACGTCCCATCGGCAAATTTCAGACCTATTTTAGCTCACATAACAACAAATTCAGATAATGAACTTGATTTCGGATCACATGATTATTATGTAACTTCAGACAAAGACGGAAATGACAAAGTTGTTTATGAAGAACAGCCAATCGGTGTAATCGATGGAAATAAAACGTCCATTGAATATGATGAAAAGGCAAAGGTAAATCGTGCCGTACTGCATGGGTATTTGTATGACGAATACTGTCAAGACGCAATTGATATTTTAAACAGACGTGGAACTGTAGATTGTTCCATTGAATTAAGCATCAGAGAATTAAGCTTTAATGCCAAGAATGGCACTTTAGTACTTGATGATTTTTATGTATCAGGTCTGACACTGCTTTCTAAGGATGTTAACCCTGGAATGGCTGGAAGCAATTTTAAGATTGAAGATTTTGCAGTTGATAAAAATGCAATTGAAACATTTTCAAATGATAAATTGGTAGAGACTCTTGAGAAATTAACAAGTATTCTTGAGAGTTTTGAAATAAAAGAAAAAACTACGAAAGGAGGAACCGAATTGAATAAGAAACACTTTGAAGAGGAAGTTACTGAAACTGAGGAAGTAACTGAAACAGAAGAGTCTGAAGAGGAAGTGACTACCACAGAAGAAGAATCTGAGGAAACAGTTGAGGAAACCTCCGAAGAAGAAACTAAAACCACTGAAGAAGTAGAAGAAACTCAGGAGGTTGCCGAAGAGGAAACCGAAGATACCACTGCATCAGAATCTGAAACAGAAAGTTTTTCAAAAGATGAGCTATTCAATAAATTATTTGACATTTCTTTTGAAGATATCAAATACGCATTAAATGCATTATGTTCTATTTATAGAAATGATTCTGAATGGTGCTATGTGTCTCAGGTATATGATGAGTATTTTATTATGCAGGATTGGGACAGCGACAAATATTATAAACAATCTTATACAAGAGATGAAGATAATATTGCACTTGCTGGAGAGAGAACAGAAATGTTTGCAATGCTTCTTACAGAATCTGAGAAAATTTCTATCGAAGAAATGCGTTCAAATTATGCAGAATTAAAAGCATTTAAAGAAGAAATTGAATTAAATGAACTTCGTGAGAAGAAAAAAGCAATTCTTGATTCTGAGAAATATGAAATTCTTGCACAAAAAGATAATGAAGGAAAATTTGTAAATAAGGATTATGAGAAGCTTGTTTCTGAAATGGATAACTACTCTCTCACTGATCTTGAGACAGAAATTAAAGTTCTTCATTCAGATTATGTTTCTGAACATGGTAACTTCGCACTTTCTAACAACGAAAAAAAGACAGCTACATCAAAGAAACAATTTGTAAATGTAAATAAAAAAGCTTCGAAACCTAGCAGATATGGAAAACTGTTTGCTGAAGAAGAAAAATAAATAAATAAATAAAATAACTTTTAACTTTAAGGATCGTCATAATGGCGGTCTTTTTATTATGCAAAAAAAAAAACAGGAGGATAAATCAAATGGCTATTAAATATAAAATTGATCAGCATCATGTATGCTTCCCAACCAAAGTCCTTTCTGACAAAGTTGGTCGTGTATTAAACATGGTTATCAAAGAAGATACGGATAACGGTACAGTTTGCGGCAAAGGAAAATATGTAAGCTTTGACCAATATGAGGTTGCAGATGCACCAGCTGGTTTTGAAGGAGAAATTCTTGAGCAAGCTGCTGACGGAAACTGGTATGTAGAGGTTAAGAAAGTCGATTCAAATGCACCAGCAATTCTTATTTATGAAGTTCCTGAAATTCCAGAAACCTATAATAGTGAATTTACCAAAACTTCTAACTTCTTCAACGCAGCAACAGTCGAAAGAACAAAAACAGTTAGAGGACTTGTGCTTACAGTAACAGACGTTTATGAGCTTAGTGAAGATGCATTTGACGGAACACCTGTAGCTGGTAAGAAAGTAACTGTTGAAGCTGGAAGTCAGAAACACAAAGTTTCAGAACTATAAAGAAGGGAGGAATAAGCAATGAATAAGATGAATTTTAGCGCACATGTACTTAATGTATTCGATGAAATGAAAACTTCTTATGAAGAAGTAAAAAATCTGATGTTTGATCTATATAAAGATGAGCTTGATGACGGAATTTCTAAGAGAGAGGCAGAAGACAAACTTCGTGAAGTATCTCTCAAAATTTTCGGTCTGACCAAAGATTCTTCTCGTAGAGAAAGAGAACGTGCTTACAGAGATCATGCTCGTCAGTATTTCGATGTGATTGAAGAGGTAACAGATTGGACAGTTTCTACGGGACTTAAAGAAAATGAGTGGTTCAACGCACTTGTTAATTATAGAAATCTTAAAGAGGGAGATACTAATCTCTTCGTTAACGAGCATGAGGAAGTAATTCTTTCTATAGCAAGAATGGGCAAGAGACATCACGACACAATGCTTCAGAGATTACCAGAGAACACAACCTATTCTGTAGAGACTGATGTTTACGGTGCTGCTGTGGGTGCTGATATTGATAGATATCTTATTGGACAAGAGGATTGGACAAAACTTGTAGACGCTATCACTAAAGCATTTGTTGTAAAGATTCAAGAGCTTATCTTTGCTGAGATTCTTGAAGCACCAAAGAAACTTCCGGCACAGTCCGAGTTCGTACAAACAGGTGCGCTCAACACAACAAATAGAAAGAAATTCAATAAAATTCTTCAAAATGTATCTGTTGCAAATGATAATGCAGATGTAGTTATCATGGGAACAATGGTTGCACTTCAGGAGCTTGAAAACCTTATCGATGTTAAATGGGTTGCTGATTCTCAGAAAGAAGATATTGCAAAGATGGGTCGCCTTGGAAATTACGGACGTTACACGCTTGTTGAAATTCCACAGAGATTTGCAAGAAACGATGTAACTAAGTCCATGTACAAGGATGACACTCTTTTCGTATTTGCAACTGGTGACAACAAACTTGTTGATATGGTTGATGTTGGTGAGACTCTTATCGAGGAAATCACAGAGCGTGGAACAGCTAATAGTAACATCGCTGATATCATGAAATACGAAGTTCAGAGAGAGCTTGGAGTATCTACAAGAATTGGTCGTTACTTTGGTTCATGGACCATTACTGACTAATCTAAGTAATAAAAATATATTAGAGGAGTAGTTTAACCGCTACTCTTCTATTTTTTAATGGAGGGAAAGCCATGCCGACAGCACGAGCAAAAAAGGAAACCGCTACTGCAACTAGAAAAGTAGCTACTAAAGTTGAGACAAAAACAACCGTAGAAGAACCAATTGAAGAAAAAATCGAAAAAGAGAAAAAGGTATTTACAGATTCAGATTATATTCTGTGTCGATCAGTATGTTATGGTGGATTAAACATCACGTCTCAATCTGGAAATGTTTATGAATTCAAAGATTATGGATATGATTGCGAAATCAATTATCGTGACCTGGTTTCTTTGATTAGAAAAGGTTCAGACCATGTATTCTTACCAAGATTTGTTATCCTGGATGACGATTTACTGGAAGATTTTCCTACTGTAAAAAAAGTATATGAGAAAATGTATACAAGAAATGATTTGCTCAAAATTCTTGATATGTCTACAAGACAGATGGAAATGGAAATCAAAGAGCTGCCAGAAGCTACAAGAACCATCCTGGAACAGATGATTGCTACAGAGATTGCTAATGGTCATCTTGACAGTATTGCAAAAGTAAGAAAACTCAGTGAAATCTTTGATTCGGATTTTAATCTTCTAAGTGAATTATTTGTTAAATAAAGGAGGTTAAGATGATACTTCCTTATGAAACTATCTTTTCAAGGGCATTGGGCAGGATCGACGATCCGAAGGAATTAGCATTAAATTCTAATGATTTTTATGAGATTTACACCGAAAGACTACACAATGTACTTGGAGATGCAAGAATCAGAAGACTCTTCTCTTCTATTGTATTGGACGATGAACTGCAAGAAGTTTCTTTTAATCTTGTAAATACAATAGATGAAAGTTCTGATATTGAGTATGTGTGCAAATTATTTGTTCTAGGGATTACAATTGAATGGCTCAGTCCAAGAGTCGATTCTTTAAATTATACCATTATGATGGTTGGTGGAAAAGAAGAAAAAATGCTAAACAATCCATACAGATTGCTTCAGACAAGATTAGAAAATGTACAGAAGGAATTAAGTAAGACTATTAGAGATCATGGTTATCTTTATAATTCTTATATTAATAATGGTACATAATATGGATTATTTATATGGAACTTTTTCTGACGAACAAATAAAAAACGCAGCATGTTTAATGCACAAAAATATACATAGATTACTTTTATATAAAGATAAGCTAGTGACAGACAGAATTTTTAATTCAGATGATGATTTCAAAAAATACTTTGAAGATATTCTATTTAAATTCGGTGGACTTAATACATTATTAGGTTGTCCAAATGATATGCTACTTTTAATTTCGACATTACAGGCGGCATACGATCTAATAGATAGTCCAAAATATAGTTATAGAATATTTAGAAAAGCTATTCTAGATTCTCATGGATATATTAAAGCTATGTTAGAGGAGGTAAATAGTCATGCCAAACCTATCAACAGCTAGACGTATATCAAGCCTACGATCAAATGATGCAAAAACAATTGGTGAAATAACAAAAGAAAACTCAGATTTTCTTATGGAACAAACATTTGATCATGACATCCAGGCAAAAAAGTGTTATATATATGATTTTTATCATGATGATCAGCCAGATAAAAATCAGAATATGACTTATGACAATACAACCAAAACTCCAATTGATGCAAAGTTTATTATTAATTCTTATCAGTCTATAGATAAGGATCAGGTTCCTTATTATCTACAATTTCGTCCGTCTCAAAAATATTCTTTTTCTGAGAATGATGATTTGTATTATTATGAAACAGATTATCACGAACGGTATCTAGCCGATTTCCCGATCGGGCTATTCGTAGATATTCCAGATGATAATTTGGTTTATCATAAATGGTTAATTGTCGGTAGAGAAATTGCAAACCAATTTCGGAAGTATTTAATTCTTCCATGTGATTATAATTTGACATGGATTGAAAAAACTGGTCAGAACAGAATCAAACGAAAAATGTGGGGAGTTCTTAGAAATCAAAATTCGTACACAACTGGAAAATACAGAGATCACTACTTTGCCCACCCAGACAACCAGGATAAAATCTGGTTCCCATTAAATCAAATTACTGAAAAGTTTTGGTATAACGATGATGTTAACAAAACAATGCGTCTTATTATTAGCGCGCCAACAGAACATCCTTTGGTATGGTCTGTAACAAAAATAGAAAACACAAAACCTGTCGGAATCCAAAAGCTTACAATTTATCAAGATTTTTGGGATGAACATAGAGATTATATTGAACGTGACGAAAACGGCAAGATTATTGGTATGTATGCTGATTATTATGATTCGTCTGTTATCCCTGTCGAACCATCAACGCCTGGAGAAATTGCCGGTATAAATAAAACAATTATAGCATCTTCCACCAATGTAAAAGTTGGTGGCAGTTACAAACTGTTTACTATAAAAATACTAGACGAGGATCACAATGACATATCTGATCAATATAAAGGAGGAGAATTTACTTGGAAATGCTCCGTAGAAAATAATGAATTATCTGATTATGTATCGTGGTCAAAATCTGGTTGTAAATATAATCAAATTAAAATGAAATTTATCAACGATCGAAATTATTTAGGGAAATTATTATTAATATCATGTGATGTTTCTTTAAATAATAACATTATTCGAGTTGCTGAAAATTTTGAAATTACTGTATAGGGGGTATATGAATGAATAAAATAAATGAATACTCCTTTCATACAAAAGATGATATGCTTAATAAATTACGCGCGTATACACATAATCCAGATGATGATAATATTCGTATCAAAAATCAAGTATATCAAATATTATTACACTGTCCAGAATTACTGTATGCAATTCATGATGCAGAGTTGGAATCCGAATTATTTGACGATGATGGAAATTTAAACGTTGATGCAGATGGAGAACCATTGGGTGAGTGGGATCGTTATTTTGGTGAAAATGCCCATATCCGTCCATACATATTTTTCCCAGAAACAGAAACAGATTCTAGGAATTATGTATGTTATCAAACAAGTTTTAGTGACTTAGCAAGATATAATAATTCTGTAAAAACACTTCTTCTTACTTTTACAATATTTATCCATGAAAAAGATGTTATAGATGATCTTACTGGTTTACCAAGACATGATCTAATTGCTGCAATATTGCGAGATAGATTTGCATGGATTGGAACTGAGGTTGAAAATCCGATTCCATCTTTGGATAAAGAATCAACGATGGATAATAATTATCTTGTGCGTACTTTGCAATATCAAATTATTACACCAAACAATATTACAAAAACGGAGAATGGTAAATCCTTCTATAGTAATAAAAGGTGGTAAATTATGGGGTTTGCGAATAATGATCTTGTACAAAGTGCAATTGAAGCACAGATAACAAATGAAGAAAATAAAGAAGAAGAATATTTAGATTTTAATCCTCTTCAACTATATTTTGGAGATGATTATGTAGTGAATGATAAAATCACAATTCATCAGCCATCAATTCAAGACTATATAACATACGGAGAAGAAAATATACAATCTGTTATTTATCCATTTATTTCAAATACAACAAAATGTCGTTTACAACTTTGGAACAATGGAATTGACTGGAATGATATCACAAATCAGCAATTGTTTTCCATTTTGATCAAAAGTATTGATTTGGAATATTCAAAACTGATGTTTGGTGATATTGATTTTCATGGTTTTTCTTTCTTTACTGAAGAAAAAGATGGAAAAGAAAGTGTTATTTTATATAATCCTATTCAAGATATAAAGATTGACGAACCAATACGAATTAAAATGTGTAAATATATTCAATATATGTTTCATACATTTCCGCCAGAAGAAGAATTCACTTCTAGCAAGACTCTTAAAAGAGATCTTATTAATAGAGACAAACAGAATTTGCTGGCGATGAAAAGAGACAGTTCTTTAAAACCACCAAGTCTATTATCCATGATTTCTTTCTATCTGAATCACCCTGGATCGAAATATAAAAAGAATGAACTGCGCAATGTTGGAATTGTGGAATTCTATGATAGTGTACAAAGACTTCAAATTTATGAATCAACACATGCTGTCATTAATGGCAGTTATTCTGGATTTGTTGATACATCAAAAATTCCAAAAAATGAATTTAATTTCATGCGAGATCTTAAAGGATCTGCATGATTTTTTTATACAAAAATTTAAGGAGGAAAAACAAATGAGTTTTAAATTAGGTGACAAAATCTATAAAGAGATTCTATACTTTTATGCAGAAGATAAAGGTACTGGTATTCCACAATATGTACTCACCCAATTAAGTGATGCAAATATTGAAATCACTGCTGAATCTAAAGATGTTACCGATAAAAATGGCAATCTTGTAAAGAAGATATGGAAATCTAAAGCAGGTACTTTTTCTGCAACAAATGCTTTTGTTAACACCAATATCGTTGCTGCATCTTCTGGATCTCAGCCAATTTTCGCATCAAAAAGTGGTAAAGTTAAAATGCCAAGACTAATGCATGTTAAAAATGGTGTTAAAACCGTTACGATTACCGGATATGTAGAAGGTTCTGTAAAAGTAGCTCAGTATTTTGGCGATGGTTCTATTGGAAAAACATATACTATGGATACGACTGCTGCGGCAGATAAATTTTCTATTGCGAAAGAAGGTGCTGTGCTAACTCTTCCGCTAGATCAAGACGCAGAAATGTTCTTTATTCGTTATGATCGTGAAGTAGAGACAGGTGCTGTAATCCACAATAGAGCAGATAAATTCCCAACATCTGTATACGCAATTATGAAAGCTACATACTACAATCCATGTAAGAAAAATGAGCTAAAAGCAGATTACATTGTAATGCCATCATTCCAGGTATCTCCAGAAACCACTGTTCCAGTTAGTGCTGACACTACAACCATGGATTTCAAAGGTGATCTAGAGATCGAATATTGTGGAGATGATAAGATTCTGTATAGCGTTTACGATGCTGATGAGGTTGACGAAGACTGATTCTAATCAGAAGGGAGAAACAAATGGCAAATAACAGAGTATGTCTTACTTGTGGTAAGGCTTATGAGTATTGCGGATATTGTCCTACGAGCAAGAATCTCCCGATGTGGATGAATCTGTTTGATACAGAAAATTGCAAAAATGTTTTTGAAACTGTAAGCGATTACGCTCAAGGTGCAATAAGTAAAGAAACAGCAGCTACAAATCTATCATTGTGTGATTTATCAAAAGTTTCTACCTACAAGGAAAATATCCAAAAACTTGTATCAGAAATTATTGATAATAAGAATGATAAAAAAGTTACTGCGACTAAAAAAAGAGAACAAATTGTAAAGATTGTTCCAAAATCTAAAGTGAATAAAAATAGTGTTGATTGATATATGAGAATTATAGGGGTACGTATATATCAATTATACGCACCCCTATTTTTTACGCTTATATATCAGGAAGGAATAAAAGGAAAAAATGAAGTTTGACAAAGAATACGCGACTTCTTTTGTTGACGAGTATAAATATCTAAAAGAATACGGTATTCGTTATGAATTCGTAAAGGTCGATGACACCGGAAAAACTGTTTGGAAATATAAAAAGACACCGGAATTATTTGAAGCATTGAAAAATTTTTACATTAACAATGAATATTATGATTAGCAGGTGTGACTATGAAAATTTATTTAGATAATGCTGCCACTACTCCATTAAATCAAGAGACAAAAAATTATATTATATCTATTTTAGACGATTATTATAATCCATCCAGTGCTTATCAGGAAGGAAGAAATATTCGAAACAAGATTAACGAAGCAAGAAAAAATATTGCTGATTTTATTCATGCAGATGAAAGTAATATTTTATTTACTTCTGGAGGATCAGCTTCTAATACGTTAGCAGTCAAAGGATATAAAGACCAAAATGAATGTGTTATTCTGTACTCTCCTATTGCGCATAAATCAATTTTAAATTATGTAAAAACAGTTAGAAGTGCTATTCCATTAAAAGTCAATGAACAGGGCGAAATTAATTTTGATGATTTGAAATCTCTTCTTTCTATATATCATAAAAGAAGTTTTGTGGTTATGGATTATGCTAATAGTGAAATCGGTACAATACAAAATGTAAAAAAGCTCACTGATTTGATCCATTTTTATAACGGTAAAATTTATGTTGATTGTACTGGATCGATCAGTCAAATTCCACTAGATGTCAAGAAATTGGATATTGATATTGCAGGGTTTTCTGCGCATAAATTAGGATCTTTAAAAGGGTGTGGGGTTTTATATAAAAAGGATAATATTCAATTGTCTCCTATTATATATGGTTCACAAGAACATGGACTTTTTGGTGGAACAGAGAACACACTTGGTATCTTAACTCTAGGATACGTTGTAAAGCATTATAATTATAATCAATGTACATCAGAAAAACGAGATTATCTAGTGCAAAAATTATCAGGATTAGTTCCAAATTTTTTTGTTGTTGGCTCTTATAATAATAGATTACCATATAATTTATTCTTGTGTTTTGAAGGAGTATCTGGCGAAGCATTAATGACCTTACTTCATGAGTATGGTGTAATTGTATCTACTGGGTCTGCTTGTAATTCCGGAAGTTTGAAATCATCTGATACCTTACTTGCAATCGGAATGAAAGAAAAATATATTCATAATGGTATCCGTTTAACTTTGTGCGGATCAGAAGCAAAAGAAGAATTAGATTACATATGTAACCAAATAAAAAATTGTGTCATGACATTGAGGAACTTAACATAGGTTGCTCATGGTTATGGGCGTAAAAGTGTATTATCACTCTCCTATCATATCAAAATTATGGAGGGCAAAACTATGAGAAATATTAATTGGCTCGTTAGAGTAAAAAATAAAATGTTCTGGATTTCATTAATTCCAGCGGTAATCGTACTTATTCAAACTATTGCTGCAGTATTTGGTTTCGCAATTGACTTGAGCGAACTTGGAGACAAATTGGTTAACGTTGTTAAAGCAGTGTTCGTAGTATTGGCAATTTTAGGTATTGTAATTGATCCTACGACAGCAGGTACTGGCGATTCAGAGAATGCTATGACTTACACAGAGCCAAAGGCTTAGAAAGTGTAGGTGAAATGTGGAACCTATACGTGATTTTTTTGGTATAGACTGGAAGGCGTTCGGAATAACAATCTTTGTAGCGTTGCTAGGATTTCAGGCAATTATTCAAGTATTACACTGGTTTTTGTTCGAATTCTTTGGAATAGAAACTAAAGCTATGCGTGAGAAAAAAGAAGAACATGAGTTACTACTTTTTACTCAGCAGAAGATCCAAGATTTGGAAATCAGTCAAAAAAATGATGAGAAAGAACTCCATCGTAGTAATAAAGAATTGAAAGAATGTATTGAAAACCTTACAAAGATGTATGTCGATAAGGAAATTGATGATATTCGTTGGGAGATATTAGATTTCTCTTCTGCTGTAACATGCGGTCGAAAATATAATCGTGAAACTTTTGAACATATTTTTAGAATGTACGAAAAATATGAAATGATTCTTCAAGAAAATCATTTAGAAAATGGACTTGTTACTGAGAGCATGGAAGTAATCAAAGAAGTTTATCATAAACAGCTCAAAGACGGAATTATCAAATAAAAGATGAGTTTCATTCAATAATATGACCGCGAATTATCGCAATAAAATTCGCGGTCAATAAAAGAGAAAGAAGGTCTTTATATGTTAAAAAAATTATACAACAAATTTATAAGTATGATTGCCGAAAAAACAAAGCAGTCAATCTACAAAGACATGAAAAATGATTATAATAAGCTGTGTTCTTAATCATCTAAATCCTGCAGTTTTAAAACGAATTTTTTAATTAGCTCTAGTGTTATGGATACATTCGCCGCAACAACGCCATCCTCGTCCATGCCTTTATCTAAGCATTCTTTATAAAGTTTATTAGTAACCTGTTCTAATTCTTCATCTGTAAAATTACGCATAATGAAATATCTCCAAGATTTTTATTTAATTATATCGCATTTAAAATGCTTTTACTAGGCTAAAGTTCAGTCGCCTGGTAAGGGCATTTTCTTTGTGGAGAGTAGAAATGACTGAACACTACTCTCCCGCTCTATTGTATAGGAAGGAAGTGATTTTAATCGCCATTAACGCAGGAAAACAATTTGAAACTGATTGGAAAAACTCTGTTAATAAATTACCAGACGTTTGGTACTATCGCTTGAAAGATAATGCAGCCAGCTTTGCATCTGGGGAAAATACAAGATTTGCAAGTCATAACATGTGTGATTGTTTGGTTTTAGATGACAAGTCAAAAACACTCTATTGTTTAGAGCAAAAATCAACTAAGGGTACCAGTATTCCATTAAGCATGATTCGAAAGAATCAAATTGATGAGCTTACGGACGCAAGCGAACATAATTTAATTGCAGGATTTTTATTCAATTTTCGAACAAAAAACAATGATACATATTTTATGAGGATTCAAGAATTTAACAAGATGATATCGGAAATTGGCAAGAAATCTTTTAATCAAAAGGATTTATCAAAATATAATACAGTACGAGTACAGTCACGTATTAAAAAAGTAAATTATTCTTATGACGTTAAGCAGTTTATAAAAGATACATGTGAGGTAAACAATGTACTCCAGTGAAATAGATGATATTTTAAAAAAGAGAAATTATTGTTTGCCGTCACACTTGTATTTCAAAATAGTAGATAATTCTTCTCAAATTTGTCAGGTGAAGTATGATGCTTATTCTGATAAATATAGTATTCATACAGATGACGGATATCATTGGGAAGTTAGAGTTTATCAGGAATAAAAAGGAGAAAAATAAATGATTACAAAATATGTAAAAATTAAACCGGTTATTACACTTGCAGATGAGAAAAAAGCAATTGACTTCATTGTAGATTATATGTTTGAAGGCGGTGAGTATACACCGTGGAATAAGGAAGCTGCACTTATTACTGCTATTGCTGTTTATTTTATTGACGGTGTTGAATTTGAAAAAGACGATGTAATCTATGATTGTGTTATGCAAGACCAAAATCTTCATGCGCATGTAAATAAATTTTTCTATAATGTAGATAAATCAGATAAGAAAAATGATATTAATTTTACGTATATCAATACCAAAAACCATGTGATGGAAAGTGTACAAAAGATTGTAGATTTTAAACTACAAAAAATGATTCATTGTACGGATGAAAAACATGAAATGTATACGGAAATTGCAGAAATGGCAAATGCTGTAGCAAATATTGGACGAAATGTTCAGATTGCTGCAAAACCTGTTCTTGAAAATCCAGAAAGCATTGGAATGATTATGAATATTCTTAAAAAAATGAATGAAAGTAAAATGCTTAACGCAAAAGCAATTCGAGATGTGATGGTTGATACCGTAATGGATGTACAGAAAAGAATGACAGGAAAATAATAAATAAAGCAAGAATACATTAAATCTTCTGGCAGTCAAATGCCAGGAGATTTTTTAATTTATCAATATGGAGGTGGTGGTAAAAATGGGTAATATAACAAAGGAACTACAAAAGCTACTGAAAGATTACAACAAAAAAGTATTACAATCTGTTCCTACAATGGCACGTCAAATTGCAACTGATGCAGAACCAGAATATAGAAAAATTATTAATGAATCAATTAATCAATATTATGCAACACACAAAGGAGACTTTAGCGAGGGTAGATTAGAAAACATGACTGGCAATATAAGTGCTGAAGGTTCATCTATAATTTTTGAAGATACAGAAGAAAACGTTCCAAATTATCACGGATTCTGGGGACAAGAACTAACAAACGAAGGCGTGTTTGATTTGATGTATTTAAAGGGTGAACATGGTAACGGTAAGTGGCATCTTGTAGATACTACTCCTCCACCATTTGATTATGTTGAGCAAGAACTGGTCAATGGTAGATTAGATAAAATCATTGATAATTCAGTACATAAAGTGCTTGATAATATAGAATTATAAAGGTGGTGAAAAAATGCCAAAACAACATACAATTAACCTCGAAGCTGTTATAAAAGCTGCACTGGATAAAAATAGCGAAAAAATAATCGATGATTTTGAGAAGAAAATTACTGAACCAAAAGAGATTAATATCAAAACAGATAAAGCATCTAAACAGGTTAAGAAGCTGTCTGATGAGATTGAAAAAGAACAAAAGAAACATACTCAAACGTCTAGAAAAAGAAATAAAACTAAAACAGCTACTGAACAAAGTACTCCAAAAAACGCAGATAAGTATGTACAATCAACAATATATGATAAAAAAGGACGTCCATCTACTTCTCATTCGTATACGTATGCTGATGGAAAACAACAATCTTATAACAAGAATGGTAAGTTAACATCTGAGAAGCAGACCGTCGTTGATCTTCAAAAAGCATATTCTCAGTTAAATAAAGACGTAACAGAATATTATTCATTAAAGACAAAAGAAGCAAAAGGCAAAGTAGCCACAGAGGATAAACAGTATGTCAAAGGTCGGATTTCTGATTTAGTTGATGAAATGTCTGCAAATCGAAAATATATTGCAGATGCAAAAAAGCAAGGTTTTTATAATGATGAATTGGAGCAAAAAGCTCTTAATCATTTTCGTAGAAAAGCTAATGGTTACAACACGTATGTCGATGAGAAAAATGCTACAATCAAAGCTTATGGAAATGATGACAATACTGCTATTCGTCAGGGACAGCGTTCGAAACAACTAAGTAATTATGCTGGACAATCCACAGATGCAATTGAAAGAGCAAGAACACTTGATACAACTATAACAGGTTTGGAAAAAGAATTATCAAACCTTGTTTCTTCTGGCGCATCAATGGATCAAATTAAGTCAAAATTTGATGAATGTACTTCTGCTGGTAAAGAATTTAAAAATGTTATGACTCTAGTCAATAGCACTATGGAGAAAACATCTAAAAAAGATACCGTCATTGGAGATTCAAATACAGCAAAGCTTCAAAATGCCATTGATAAAAAAGTAGCTCAAGCAAAAAACCTTGTCTCAGATAGTTCAATGAAACAATTTGACGCAAGAGTTGAAAAGCTTAGATCCCAGTATGCTGGGCAAGATGGTTCAGTAAATATTTTATCATCTTTTGATGAGACAGTAAAAACAATACACGAAAAACAGGCGAGCATAAAAACAGAATTAGCAAAGGGATCTTCTGGCAATTTAACACAAATTGCTTCGGATGCTGATATTTTGAATGCAAAGCTTAGTGAAGTTGAAGCTACCGCGAAAACACTTGGAACTTCTCTTTCAAAAAATCTAGATGGTACCACACTGCAGAGAACTATTGATAAAATTGATAATCTTGTAAAAAATTCCGACGGTTTTGCAAGCAAATCGCAATTGGAAAAATTAAAAACTCTACGAGATTCTTATACTAATAGTGATTCTGGAATTACAAAAGCTGTCAACTATGATAATTCTAAAATTATTTCTGGCATCGAGCAGGAAATTAATGCTCGTAAAAAATTAGCAGAAGTTCAGAAAGAATTACAAACTGGAACATATTCCGCAACAGAAGCTGGATATAAAAATACTCTTTCTAAGTATAGTGGACAAACTTCTGAGTCACTGACTCGTGCAAGAGAAAGTCTTAAGCAGTTTAAAGAGATTCGTGAAGATTTTCAAAAATCATTAAAAGATACGAATGTTTCTGATCTTAGTGATGAAGAGGTTGAGCGTCTTAGTAAAAATCTTCAAAAGATGACTGAGGAAGAAGAAAAATATAAGACTGCGATGAAACAGGTAAAAGTTGAAGAAACTGCAACACTAGCACCTGAGGTCGCTTTACGTGCATCAAACGAGATGCAATCTTATATCAATAACAATAGCAAGGCATGGAAGAAATATAAGACGCAGCTTGAAGAAGTCCGTGATGCCTATAAAAATGTAACAACGGAAGGACAAAAGCTAGAGATTGATGCTAAAGCAAGAGATTTGAAAGCAAAAATTTCTGCTGAAGGATTAACAGGAGCAAACATTTGGCAAGATACAAAACGTGCTATTAATCAAATTGCTCAATTTACGGGAATTTACGGCATGTTGCAGAATGTCGTTATGGAAATTCCATCAAAGGTTGTTTCTAATGTAAAGGAAATCAATGATGCTCAAATTGAATTAGCAAAAGTTGCAAGTGATGCATCGGAGAGCCAATTAAGTCAGTACTGGAATCAGGCTGCTGAAAGTGCCAAGAAATATGGTGCTACAGTTAGTGATGTAATTAGTAGTACTGCGGATTGGAAACGTCTCGGAGCTTCTCTTGATGACGCAAAAGAATTGTCTGACATGACTACTCTTCTGCAACGTGTCGGAGATAACATGACCCAGGAAACATCCTCTTCTGGTCTAATTAGTGCATTGAAAGGTTTTCAACTAAAAGCAGATCAAGCACAACATATCGTAGATGTGGCAAATGAGGTAGCCAATACGCAGCCTATTGATACAGCAGGTATTTTTGAAGCAATTGAAAGATCTGCATCATCTCTAAAAGCCGCTGGCAATACGTATGAACAGGGTGTTGCGCTTGCCAGTGCAGCGAATAGTGTAATTCAAAATCCGGAAAAAATCGGAACAGCACTAAAAACGATCTCAATGCGCATAAGAAGCGCCGAAACAGATCTTGAAGAAGCCGGTCTTGACACTGAAGGAATGGTAACTTCTACTGCCAAGCTTCGAAAAGAAATGCTTGCACTTAGTGGCGTAGATATTCTGAAAGACAAAGATACTTTTAAGTCTACTTATCAAATTCTTGATGAGTTAGCAAATAAATGGTCTGATTTAACAGACATCCAGCAGGCAGACTACACTTGCCTGTATGTACAGAAATGTGCATAAGAGAACACATCTAAAACCAGTAAAACCTAATGCTCTATCACTACAATATGGATGAAACATGCTGATATGAATGTAACGAAAGTAAAACAACGATAGAGATTCTATATGGTCAAAAGCCTAAGTAGAAATTTTGCTAATTATTTTAAATTAGAAATGGTAGCTTGGTCGCAAAGTCCCGAATAGGGATGTGTCAAACGAGTACCCCAACGTCAGGGGGGAGAAATCCTTAATGTAGGGCTTAATCGCTAAATGAAGTCTGAAATGGTGTGACTGCTATTATTCTTAAGATGAATAATGTGGTTAAAAAGTACTCTGATCTTATATGCGAGTATAAGAATTATTATTGAAAAGAGAATTTTATTTTATGAAAAAATTTGATAAAGAATACAGTACTCAATACGTACCTGAGATGAAATATCTTCAATCAAAAGGTATTGAATATTCTTTTGTAAAAGATATTCAAGGAGTGACGACATATAAATATACGAAGACACCAGAGTTATTTTTGGCTTTGGTGTCTTTTTATATGGAGAATAAATAAAAATACGAAAGGATAAATAATAGGTGATAAATAATGGCAAGACAAAAATATACATATGAACAAGTTTACAATGAATTTGACAAAAGAGGTTATGATTTAGTATCAGAAGAATACCATAACGTTTCTGAACATCTGGAATATATCTGCAGAAAACATAAAGACAAAGGTATCCAGAAGATAACATTTTCAAAACTTCATTCAGTGAATAGAGGTTGTTATTATTGTGGTAGAGAACGAACTGAAAATGCGCATGTGAAAGAATTAGATCCTGAATATGACAAACAATTGTGTGAATCGAAAAATTTTACATATATTGGATCGAGAAAAGAAAATCATATTTTTGTTATTGATTTTATTTGTAATAATCATAAAGATCTTGGGATTCAGTCTATGCGTCGCAATAATATGAAAAGGCAAATTAAAGGATGTCAGTATTGTTCAGGGAAAAATTTACCAGAATGGTATCTTATGAAAAAGAAAGATGAAGTAAATCCAAATATTATATTAATTGATCCATATAAAAACATGACTACAAGAATGAAATGTCTTTGCAAGAAACATAATTTTTTGCATAATAAAACCATGCAGGAAATTTTAGGTGGAAAAGGTTGCTATTATTGTGGTCTTGAAAAACTAAGTAAACAAATGTTTTTGTCAGATGATCAAGTCAATGAAAATATTCATAAGAAAAATCCACATGTTGATGTTATAAAATATAATGGCGCAGATATTATTTCTGAATGGTACTGTAATAAGCACCAAAAATCATTCAGTAAGTGCTATGTTACTTTGCTTTATTGTGATAGTGGATGCGATGAATGTTATAAAGAATTAATTAGAGATAGATATGGTTTGGGTCAGTTAGAGTTTAAGAAAAAAATAAAAGAAATTCATCCAACATTACAAGTTATAGGCAAATATATAAATAATACCACTCCAGTAGATTTATATTGTCAAAAACATGATTGTTATTTTTCAACAGATCCATCTTCTGCATACAAAAGATTATCTTGTTGTCCTAAATCTAGAGTCACTTATAAAGAAGAATATGTATGTAGTTTGTTAGAAAAATGGGGTTATTCTATTACTAGACAAAAGAAATTTGATGACTGTAAGGATAAAAACGTTCTTCCATTTGATTGTTATTTAAATGATTTTAATGTATTGGTGGAATATGATGGAGAAGGGCATTACAAACCTGTAATGTTTGGAGAAGAATCCTATGAAGAAGCCGTAGAAAAATTTCATTATACGCAAAAACATGATCAAATGAAGAATGAATATTGTGAAGTAAATAATATTCCTCTTATTAGAATTCCTTATTATGAGTTCGATGATGTAGAATATTATCTATATGATAATTTATGTAAACTTGGTGTTATAGAAGAAAATTTTCAATAATAATTGGTATAGCTTTAAGCGAGGGCTATATTAACAAAAGAAATATGAAGTGTAACTGAGTTGATCGCCGGTAAAAATCAAGGCAATGTAATGAGCGCCCTTATGAGCCAGTACGATATTGCTCGTCAAGCGCTTAATACTGCTATGAATGATTCCGAAGGCTCCGCCGAAAGGGAATTAACTAATTACCAAAATGGTATCGATTACAGTCTTGAAAGATTCAAGGCTACATTCCAAGAATTTTCAACTTCTGTTCTATCATCAGACACTTTCAAGGCTGTCATAGATAGCGGAACACAATTCTTAGAAATTCTTACTAAAATTACTGAAACACTTGGGCCACTTGGCACAGCTTTAACAGCATTTGGTGGTTTCAAATTTATATCAAGCATAGGTTAGCCAAAATCCTGGCTATAGTTTATCGTAAACTGGCTTATCAATGCGGAGAATATCATAGTAATGGAATGATACTTCAACGTAGGGAGATTAGTGCTTGTAAAAAATAAATAGAGGATTAATTCGTCGAATTCGCTATTCTGCACTAATGCAGTGAAATGGATGAAAATTCCGCGAGAACGCACGAGCCAACCTGACTACGTATAGTAATATGTGAAACGTTAGCAACAATTATGAAATTAAAGATAAAATTATAATGACGAGCGAAGCATATGAAAGTTAGGAGGAGTAGAGAGAACACCCTTCCTCCAGCGTATATAATGCCATAGTTTATATGCGTTGAATGCATGTTCCACGGTACGCGAAAGTTGTGATGCTTTCTCATCACACGCCAGCTTCTATCCTATTTCTGGCGTTGTTGGAAAATAATAGGAAAATTATATAGATATTTATCGTAAAGTTACAATATCAATGGAGGATGTGAAAGCATGGAATCTAAATCTGAATTAATTTTTAAAACATTAAAATCTGATCCTGATGGTATTATTGATGCAAGTGTAACTATAATTGGAAATAAAGACGTAAAAGATGAATCTTCTGATCAAGCATTTATCTTAGATCCTAAAAAGCAAATAATTTTTTCTCTCGTAATGTAAAATCTAGCATAGATGCTATTAATCGTTTTGAGAACAGAAAAACTAAAAACGGTAAAAATAGATGATTGACAAATGGAAGTCATACAAAATATCCATATCGAAATATAGTACATCTATAGGATGTGCGTGGGCTGAAATGTGCCAGTAAACATTGCATTGAGGAGAGTATGGAAATACAACTTCCCAGCACTCTCCTCTTCCACTTCTATAACATTTTCAACAAAAATGCCACAAAGAATAACAACGCTATCGCCCACCAGGGCCATGGCTGCATACTTCTTCTGACTCTACCTTTCCATGACATATCTTTTATCCTCCTTTGTCTAAAAATAAGTTTTAATGAAAGCAGGTGATTATTATCAATATTCAGCAAACAGCAAACAAGATAGAAACAAGAATTGTGTCTTCAGATAAATTAAATTCACAAAATATGTCATATGTATATATTGATTCAGATAATCAAATATATGTACGAGAAGGAATTCTGCAGAATGATATTGATATATTATCTACTGTATTAATGCAAAGAAAAGTCGATAGTCGTATTAAAAAGACATATTTTGATATTGTAGACTCATTGAAAACGAATCAAGTATCTAAAAATCAATTTGAGTCTCTATATAAGATGGTTCTTGTAAAATATTATGGTAAGAATGAAGAAAGTACATTGTAGTTTTCGCATTCTCCAAGACCAACTTCTTTTTCTTTATATGAATAGCTTGATTGTTCAATCCCTACTAAATAATATTGACTATCACGATTAATAAATATCGGTGATCCGCTTGATCCACTAAAGCATTCCATATCCACAAGGAAACGTTCCAATCCATTAAATTTTGATTTTAGAGGTGTCGCAATAACACCACTTCGAATAAGTGGAGTGACAAAATTATCAGACTGAAATGATAAAGGATATCCAATCATTAACGCATATTCAATTGCAGATATTGGAAAATCTTCCGTTATAATATCTTCTTTTGTAATCCAAGATATTTTTAGCTTTCCTACATATTCTGGTGAATCGATTAGATCATTTATTCCAATTACTGCAACGTCATATTGTGGATGTAAATATGGTTGGATACGTATTTCATTGTTTAGAAGATTCACTTGACCGTTTTGCTCAATAGGGACAGAAAACAAAGCGTTTTTCATATTCTCAAATATATGCCTATTCGAGACTAATGCATAATTTTCTCGATCATTTGCATGGTATTTATAGAAAAATCCTGTACCAATTTTACATTCATCATTTTCTTTTAATACAGTAATTTTTGTTACAGTATGAATCAAATTCTCTTTTGTAAGCATATTTTATTTCTCCTTAATTAGAAAGTAGGTGACTAAATGGGATATTCTGATTATATTAAAACATATTATAAAGATGGCAAAAAATATGTTGACATCGATACGGAAGGTCTTTTAAAAGAGATTGATAATGATCCTTCAGTTCGAATTGGTATACGACTACCTGATGAATACCGCATAGATGATTCAAAATTTATATTCGGAGAATATTTGACCAGCCCAAGGTTTGAATTATCTCATATACATCGATTCCAATATTTTTCTGACAAATTGTATTCCATTGTAATAGAAAAGCATATGGATGTTCTGCGTCAACGCTGCCCAGATACTGAATACATTCCCATAATTGTGGATTGGTTTGGAATACAGGCAAAATTTTTATAGCAATATAACGATTATATTCACGTAATTTTTCATTTTTCTGAAGCACGTCTAATAATGCTTTATCTTTCCCAATAACTAAATCGCCCGTTGAGAAAATTTTAAAATTTTCTGATTGTCTTGAATATGTTGCAACAAATTCCATATAACGTTTATATTTTTCTTCTTTTGTGGCAAGATATTTTAGATGATATAATTTTGCCATTTTTAAAAGAAAATAATAAGATGCAACCTCGCAAATGGATTCTTCAAACCATTTATTTGCCTGTGGCGCTTCGTTAATAACTCCGAAATGACATAGTTCATGTGATAGCTCATAAACAATTGCATTCCATTGTTCTATATGCGGAGTTATCATAATCGTTTTAGATTCTCTTAAATATATTGGATCTTTTCTTTGTGGTTCAAAAATTATTAGTATTTCTTTTTTATTTATCGGAAATGCTTCGTTTACCATAAGGCATAATTCATTAATTAACTCAAGCACACCAGGCATTTTGTCATTATCAGCGCTATAATTTATAACAATATGAATATTTTCAAAATCTTTTAATGTAAATATTTCTCCCATATATTTTATCCTTCTCGTTCGTCTTTAGTGATCTTTAAAAATCATATCCACAATTCTTACAGTGAAATTGTTTACTAATTTTCTTTGATGCAATGCCAAACATATTTGTAGACAGCATACGTTTAAATATGCCGATTTTCTCGATATTTGTGGACTGACACGCTGGACAATGTGGAATAGCAAGTTTGCTGTTTTGTTTTTATTACTATAAAATTTTCTTTTATGTTTTCCGAGGTAACAAAAAATGAATAATAAACCATATGTGTCAAATATTGATCCAAATAAAAAAGAATCATGTGGCGATTATGATATTATTCTATGTGAAACAATTTATGATAAAAACGGCAAACCACTACCGCCACTTTCTGCTGGATCAGACAAAGTTAATATCGAATTAATATTCAAAATGTTTGAACAATTTCCAATGCATCAGATCTAAATGTTCTTTTGCTTCTTTATACGTAGTCATCTTTAACAAATCATAAAATAATTCTTTAAAAGCGGGAAAATCCTTTACTAATTTATTTGTAATACAATAATCTAATGTGATTTGATTATTCATTCCTATACACAACATAACTTCCGCACAATATCGAAAAATATGATAATAATCAACTACGTCAAATGATTCTATGTAATTTTTATAATTATTAATTTTAGTAAAGTCCTGAAATTCTTCTATAATATCTTCTCTGGAGTAATATTCTGGCATTGCATAAGCATATATCTCTCTTCCAAGTAATAAAGAACGGTATACTGCGTGAAATTCACTCCACAAACGGAATGTTTTATATATTTCATGATTTTCAAAATTATCCCAGTTTCCATCGCAAAAGTCATTTACGAATAGCATTGAATCAAAATAATGGATAAGCTCATGCACTATTGTAATTAACGTTGCAGGTGGATTTTTTATATAATTAGGATAGTTTATAAAAATAGCACCATTTTCGCCAGGAACATATAATCCCTCTGGTTCTTCGGATAATTCAACTTTTTCATTTTGATATTGTAAACGATCATGCATAATATCGTCTGAAAAAAGAACGGTTAAATTATGAGATTTTATTTTATATAGCTGTTCACACATACTTAGGCATAAATTAACGGATCGATTCATTGAATCGTCTTTTTCAAATATACTCATGTTTTATACCTCACATAGAATAATTTACCACTTATAACCACAATTCTTACATTCAAACTGACTCTTAGCGGTTTTACTGAATAATCCGAATAATCCAGCGCCTACAGCTTTCTTAGCTGCTGAGATTTTGATTATATTAGTAGAACCGCAAGTTGGACAGTGAGGTTGGTTGGCAGATTGTGGATTTTGATAGTTGTTCTTTTCTCTATATTGTTTTAACCACTCTTCTTCTTCATGACGTCTTTTGTTATATGCATTCTCATCAAATTGATCTTCCACATTAAGATCTTTTAGATCGTTAAGAATGCTTTCTTTGTCACACCCGTGATGATTTAACAAATCTACCATTTCATATTTAGTTTGTATAAATGGAACGCGACAATATTTACAGTTAACTCTTCTACAATGACCAGCATAATTAATTTCATGAACCCCACATCTCGGACAGATAAAACCTCTAGTAAAATCATTAATATTATTTTCTTCTAGATATTTTTTGATTGGTCGTCCACAATGAGGACAAGTTTCAGCATAGATACTAACTTCTCTATCACAATCGGGGCAATATATCAAATTTTGAAATCCCATATTACATCCTCCAATGCACATTAAATTAATTACATTATATCATAATTATTATATAAATCCAACATTATACAATAATTTTATTCGCAGTTAAAAAATTTAGGTGATTTATTTGGTAGTTTTGGAGAATTAAACTTACTGAGAAATAAATATGGAAAAAACTCAACATTTGACACATTAAGCAGTACACTACAACAGTCTTTTAACGAGTCTTTTAAAGTTGGGAAAAATGGAATTAGTGAATTTTCTACAGAGCAAATTAAAACTAAAGCATCTGTAATGGGATTAAATGATGCGTTGACAAAACAAGCGTTATCTCTTGCGAATGACGCTGGTTTATATCAAAAAGCTGCGGCAGGTAATCTTACATTTAGCAAGGCTATAGAATTAAATATAAATAATGCAAGCGATTTAGTTGACGCCTTGATGAGCAGTAATTCTGAAGTCTTAAAAAAATATCGAGATAACAATATTGCTAATATGATAGCTAATTCAGGTGAAAAAGGCAGCGCGGCATATAATGAGTTTGTTAAAGATCTCATCGATAAAAATCAAGATTTAGGGGACTCAATCGTTGAATTAGCACCCAAAGTAGAAACTACAAAATCCGCATTTTCTGGTTTGTCAAACTATTTTAAAGGACTTTTTGCTACATTTACAAATCCGATTTTCCTTTTAACGACAGCAGTTACCGTAGGAGTGGCAGCATGGCAAGGCTACAATCAATCTGTCCAGGAATCCATCCAGCACACGAAAGACTCCATAGCAGAGATAGAGGAACGTAATAAGTCTATTGATGACAATATCAGTAAAGCACAGGAATTACGGGATTCTCTTGATTCTGGTACTCTTACAGAGCAAGAAGCTTATAACGCGAAAAGTCAGTTACTTGATATTCAGAGTCAATTATCAGATTCTTATGGAGAACAGGCGGATGGAATCGATCTGGTAAATGGTAAGCTGGATGAGCAGATCGAGAAGATGCAGCAGCTCAAAGTTGAAAATGCTAAAAGCTGGTTGAATGATTCCGATAATGAGAAGAATTACGAAAAAGCTAAGAAGAAGATGACCAAAGATGATTATGAGTCATTCTTTGGTAATACACCTACTTTAGCTATGCTCGGATCGGAACCACAGAAATCTGAATATACAAATTCTGATACCTATAAAGAGATGCTGAAGCGTTACCAAAATAGCAAGACTCAGATCGAAGAAATCCAGAAAGCGGCAGAAAAAGCTGGACTAAAACAGTACACAAGTACAAGTACAGGTCAGTTCCAGCTCGGTTTTGAAAATGAAACAGTAACAGGAGCAGATGAAAAATTAAACTCCTTCCTTGCTACTGTTAAAGAGCTGAAACGACAGTTTGAGGACGAGGGTAAAAATACTGATTACTTTGATAATATCATCAGTTCCGCCGAAGATGCCGAATCTTCTTATAAGGATATTTTGGACAAGCATCAAGAAGTATATCAAGAGTATCTGAAAAATTCCATGCTTGCAGAAGGTTATGGTAATAATAAACCAGCAACTGTATATCAGCAATATGCCGATGCTGTAGATAAATATAATGAAGCCCTGCAAAGTGGAGATACATCTAAGGTCGAAGAAGCAAAGACTGCATTAGATGGAGTAAAAGCATCCGTAGATAATATTGTCAGTACGGATTCCGGTAAGAAATACAAGGAGTTGTTCGATGAGATTGCCGAAGGTATTGACACAGCATCCGAAAAGATTTATGAGTTCAAAGAACGTTTATCCGGTAGAGGTACAGATAAATTAAACAATACTGTACTTTCAAAGCTGAAAGAGCTGAAGAACTACACTGACATTGACCTCAAGAGTATCAATCTTGATACAAGTGATGTTGTTGCTGGTAAAGATGCTCTACGCATGGCAGTAAACGAAGCAATGGATCTCGGAATTGTTTCTGATGATTCTGCTGAAAGTGTGGCAAAAGTTGTTGATCTCTTAACGGATATGGGAATGACCGCGACCGTATCCATGGATCAAGTGGATGATTCCTTCTCAGAAGTCAATACTACAATCCAGCAAGCGCAAGCAAATTTGGAAACACTTAAGACGATTATGTCGGAATCTGTTTCGGGATCAGGTATTTCTGCCGATAATGTGAAAGCATTTAAAGAAATGTTCGGAGATGATGCTGCGCGTGCTTTGGAGAAAACCGCAGACGGTTACCATATCAATCGTGAAGAGCTTGCAAAATTACAGGCACAACAATCTGAAATGAACAAAGCGGATTATCTTTCCGGCCTTGCAGATCAACAGGAAGCTCTGAGACAAATCGAGGAGCAGATCGCTGATGCAATGGTAAAAGGTCAAGATGTTAGCGGCCTACAGGCACAGCGCGAAGGTATTTTGGATAATATTTCCTCTCTGGAAGATCTAGCATATCAGTATCAAACTGCTACTTCTGCTTATCAACAATGGCAGGATGCTATGTCCGGTGGTGAAGAAGGTAATATGTATGATTCCATCCAGGGTAACATGGAATCCATTAAAGATCTCTACGACAAAGGACTTGTGGGAGAAAACAAATTCCGAGAGTTTGTTGACCTTATGTCCAATAAGGATCTGACCAATGCCAGTGTGGATGAAATCGTGGCAGCCTATGAAGAATCCTATCCGAAGATGGAGCGTTACTTTACAGAAGGACAGGAAGGATGTCAGGCATTCTTGCAGGACATATCCAATCTTAATTCTGAATGGGCACACATGAACGAAGATGGTTCCTGGGATATTAACTTTGGTGTGGGCAACGATCAAGAGATTGCGGATGCACTTGGAATTGATGTGGAAGCTGTACAATCAGTACTAAGAAAACTGCATGATTTTGGCTTTGACATCGACCTCGATCAGCCGGTTAAATCTCTGGAACAACTAAAGACAGAAGCTCAATCAGCCAAAGAAGCTCTTGATGGAATGGGTGAAACTTCTCTTGATAGCATCAATTTGGACACAGATTCATTCAGTGAAATCACAGATGATATTGACAAGGTTAAGGAATATATTCAGCAAGTCAATGACGCTGATCTGGAACCAGAAGTTCGAACAGAACGATTAGAGCAAGCCAATAATATTCTTGATTATCTCGTTCAGAAACAGTATGAAGCTGGACAAAATAACATTGTAATTGATGCGGATGCAAGTTCTGTCGACCAAAAGATCTCTGATCTGAAGAGTCAGTTGGAGCAATTCAGAAACGAAGACGGTACGATTCCTGTTAATGCTGACACACAGGATGCTGTCAACAGTTTACAATCCCTGTACGCTACGAAGCAAAATCTTGAAAATACACCAGCTATTCTACAGGTTGATACTTCGCAGATTGACGGAGAACTGGGCAATGCGATCGGAAAATTACAGGAATATCAGAATGCTGTAGAGATTCTGAACGCACAGAATACGATGAAAACACAGGGCATCGACATTGATACCACAGATGCACAGCAGAAAGTACAACAGTTGGCAGGACAGCTACAGAATCTTGATGCTGATACGACAGCAAAGTTAGGTCTTGACGATACTGATTTTCAGTCGAAACTTTCTAATATTGCTACTCATCCGATTGATGTAGGAATAGGGGTAAATCTTGATCCGAATGCTCTTGCCAACGTCTCTGCAAAGATTTCTGGAATTACGCCAGAATTACTTGTAAAAGCTGGTGTAAACGAAGAAGCGATTGTAAATTATACGCCGAAAGATAAGGACGCTACTGTCAAATACAAAGTTGACCATAGTGCGATTGACAGTTATGATCCGAAAGACAAAAATGCTACGGTTACTTACAGTGTGGTTGTTTCCGGACTTGAAAATTTACCAGGCAATAAAACAAGAAGTCTGACTTACAATATTAAGACAAATGGTACTGTTCCAAGAGTAAATGGTACGGCACACGCTATAGGAACTGCTCATGCGTCAGGTACTGCAAGCCGTAATTGGGGGCTTGCTCACAATGAACCACATGCGCTTGTAAATGAGTTAAAACCAGAAGCAATCGTTCGGGATGGTAAGGCGTTTATCTTGAATGGCGGCGATCCTACTTTTGCAAATTTGAAGAAAGATGATGTTGTATTCAACGGTGATCAAACGGAGCAGTTACTTGAACATGGTTATGTTACCGGCTCTCATGCACAGCTTGCAGGTGATGGTTATTCTTTAGGTAGTGCGTTCTCTGGCGGATCGGGAAGATTTAATGTTGGAAGTTCTGGAACAAAAGCAGATTCTTCCACATGGGAAGAAAAAAAGAAACAGAATAATACAAGCCCTAACTCATCTTCTGGTAGCAGTAGTAGTAGAAACAGTGGATCATCTTCTGGTGGTTCAACTCGATCCTCATCCGGTGGCTCTTCCGGAGGAAGTTCCGGCAGCTCTTCCACCAAAGAAGCAACCGAGGAAACCTTCGACTGGATAGAAGTATTTCTTAAGGAAATGTCTCGTGCTACTGAGATTGCAGTTGATAACATTGATCGTGCTATCAGTCTGGCACAGAAGCAAACAAAAGCATATGACGCTATCAGTAAAGTTCAGCAGGAATTAACTGCAAATCAGCAGTCAGCCAACAAGTATTTACAGCTTGCGGCGAACGTGGGGCTTGATCCTTCTTATATCTCTAAAATCCAGAATGGCACACTTGATGTGGAAAAAGTAACCAACGAGGATCTGAAGAAAAAGATTGATGAGTATAAGGACTACTACAGTAAATATGAATCCGCTGCTGATAACGTAGCCAAACTCGAAGATAAAATTACCGAACTCGCTGAAAAACGTCTGGAAATCATTGAAAAAGAATATGATGCGATCGTAGACATCAATGATAAAATCAAAGACGTAGCAAATTCCAAAATATCCTTGAATGATGCACTTGGCGTAGCAATCGACAATCCAGACAACTATGCTAATCTGAATAATTCAATCAAAGCACAGGAAGATACTTACAATCAGCTTACCAAAAAGCTTTCCGATTATCAGAAGGAAATCAATTCCCAGCTTTCCAGTGGTTATCTTAAGAAAGGTTCCGAAGCTTATCAAGCTGCTATGAAAAACATTCAAGATTTCACAGCTAAGATTTACGATGCTTCTACCAGCCTTCTTGAACTACGGGATAAATTGGATCAGATTAAAATTGATACTATCCAGAATGTAATTGACGGAATCAAACGTAATTCGGATATTACGGAGAAATATATTTCTTACCTGCAATCCCAGAATCGTGATGTGCCAGAGAATCTATACACTGATCGTATAGATAATAATAACGCTCAGGTACAGCAGAATCTAAAGCAGATGGAAATATACCGGAAGAAACAGGCGGTTCTTGATGTCAATTCTAAATCGTATCAAGATTATGCAGAAAAGATTCAAACGTTAAAAGAGAATACTCTGGAACTGATTACGGACAACGAATCTCTTCAAGATAGTATCTATGAGCTACGATTCAAGCCACTTGACGATGCTATCCAGAAGTACAGTGACCTTGAAGATGAGCTGAAAAGTTTCCGCGACCTTCTGAACGATGATGCATTCCTTGATAAGCAAGGACGTATCACGGAAGATGGATTGGCACAAGTTGCTCTCTTACAGCAGAGTATTGGTACGGCAAAACAAAAAATTGCAGATTATACCACGGGTCTGCAAAAACTGAAAAAGTCTTATGACAATGGGGTTATTTCCTTAACGGAATATAATGACAAGTCAAAAGATTACCGTGAAGGTATTCAAGGTTCGATTGCAGATGTGAAATCATATCAGGACAGTCTGGTTGATCTGTATAAGAACGCTATGAGTACAGAGGTTGATTATCTTGATAAAATAATCAGCAAGAGAAAGTCGGCGCTTCAAGCAAAAGCTGACTATTATTCCTATGATAAATCAATATCCAAAAAGAGCAATGATATTAATGCTATTAAAGCACAGATCATGGCTTTAGAAGGGGTGAAATATTTGCTCCTGTAAAATCTATTTAATTGCGGGGAGTCCCCATAAGGTTTAATTGGCTACAACGTAACCGGAAACGATAGGCGTGAATGCGGTAGAGTTTTAAACTCACAGTCCGTTATTGGATAGAAACCATAAAAATAATTAAACTAGGGATAACCGGGTGTGCAAGTCACTCAGACGCAGCGAACTTCCTAAGTCAGAAATGATATGGAAGACGTTCAGAGACTAACCCATATTGGGTGGCGTAATGCCTTAATGGAAGACTGCAAGCGATTGGCGGTCGAAAAAATATAGACTATTTGAATATTAAGTGATATTATAATTTTGAGGTGTGTTCTTTCCTATAGCTACTGACGAATAGATAGAACACAGTGTAGATACGAGTAAAGAATCTCTCGAACACATGTATGCGAGAAGTAAGTAAAAGAAAAGACAACGAAATAGAACAATAGAGAAGTTTATGCAAGTTTGTGGAAGTTATACGAACCACCGTTCGCATGTTTGTGAATTTTGTGAATAGATTTTTCTCCGAAAATTGCATATAATAAAATCAAGAAAACAAAACAGTTTTCTTATTATATGGGACATAGTTCAGGAGTGTCCGGCACAAAATGACCTGAAAATATTGCGAGGGGTTTCTCGATGTCACCTGGCTAATAAAAAATCGAAAAATTATTGTACAAAGGAAGCGTTAAGCTTCCTTTTGTATTACTAAGGAGAAAAATGGAAACTGCAACATATTCATATTGTTATATATTAGAACAATATTACATAGACCATCCTGGTTTAGAACAAATTTTAGATGTTAGTGATGCATCCAAACATAATATCAGAACACATGTATGTTTGGAAGTTCAGTATAATGACAACAAAATATTAATTCCATTACGTAAAAGCTTAGGAAATCCAGTTAGATCATTTGGTAAAATAGGATTTTCTGTACCATCTAAAGATAAGCCAAATGCGGGGCTTGATTATAGATATATAATGGTTATAAATGATGATAAATATATAAGATGTGATGAGCCAAGAATTCCAAAATCTCAGCAAAAAATTATTAAAGATAATTATGCGGTCATTGAAAAAGAAGCCATTGAATATATCAGTTCTTATATTAATGTTGCTAGAAAACAACGTGTACAGAGAACTGCACGTTTTCGGAAATCCAGTCTAATAAATTTCCATCAAGAATTTGGATTAGATGTATACGAGGAAATACCATTCAATCAACAGGAGCAGTAAATCTACTGCTCTTTTCTTATACCTCAAATCTTAATTACAATCCCTCAAATAAAATTCAAATAGAAGATATAGTCCCATGCCATACGAAAGTATGGGGAGCAGTTATGCTCTTGTCCACGTAGCGAGTGGATGAAAAGAAAATGAAATAACCTCGATGCTCAATCTCAAGTTAAGAAATTGAAGCAGCAGCTTTCAGAAGCAGAGCAAGATTTAGCCGATACTAAGCGTGACCATGCAAATGATATGCAGTCTCAAGGTTACGATAAGCTCAGTGAAGATCTGAAAACTTCTCTTGATGATACCGAGTACGAAATTAGTCATAATGCTGACAAACAGCTTGAGATCATCAATTCTATGCTTGACAAAGCCGTGTCCTCTTATCAAGAAGCATATGGCAAAATCAACTCTATCATCAAAAATACTGGCTGGGTAGGTAGTACGGATTTTAACAATACCCAGTCTGATCTAAGCACAGAGACAGGTGTTAAGAATCAAAATTCCAACGCATCACAGTCTCAGTCCAGTGCAAATAAAAATCCATCCAGTACCGCATCTGGTACAAAAACTGATCCAATCAACAGTAATTCAAAAGCAAACAGTGATCTTGCGGATCAATTAGTTAAACCGGAAGATACAACGAATCGTAAGGTTGCGGAACTAAAGGTGTCTCCTACTTCTACTACACTGGAAGAGGGTAAATCCACAAGTATTACTGCTACAATCAGACCGAACGATGCAGCTAATAAGACTCTTGCTTGGAAATCAAGTAATGAATCAATTGCTACTGTATCTAATGGTACGGTAAAAGCAAAGAAACCTGGCTCTTGTACGATTACTGCTACCACTACCGATGGAAGTGGACTGTCTGCAAAGGTATCAATTAAGGTCAATGCAAAACCAAAACCACCAAAGCCACAGCCGAAACCACAACCAGCAAAAACTGGTGGAGATGGAATTCCTCGTGTTGGCGATGTCGTAACGTTTACAGGATCTTACTACAATGACTCTTGGGGTATGGCTCCAAAAGGTAGTAGATTTTCTGGTCAGCCTGGTGCTGTTGTTGTTGATTCTTATACAGCTAGGGAATATGGCGGAAATGGACGTACTACTGGTGATTTTAAGATCCATATCAAGAGTGCGCATGATCCTAATTATAGTGATCTTGGATGGGTACGTCTTAGTCAGATTAGTGGTTATGAAAAGGGTACGGATCGTATTCATGGCGATCAGCTTGTATGGACAAACGAAAATAAAGACACCAAACATCATGGCGTTTCAGAATTAATCTATCGCAAGAAAGATGGTGCTGTCCTTACACCTGTTCAAGATGGAGATTCTATTCTACCAGCCGATTTTGTAAGTAATTTGATTAAATTAAGTGCAATTGATCCACGGGAATTCGGTATGAATGTAAGTACTACGCCGAATCTGGTGCAGACGAATATTCCTCAGAATATAAGCAATGTAGGAAATGTAACATATCATTACGATGCATTGTTAAATATTGAGAATGTCGAAGGTAATCTGGATAAGAGTGCTATCCCTGATATTCAGAAGTTATTAAAACAGTCCTGCAAATATACTGCGGATACGTTGGCAGATCAGTATAAAAAACTTGGACACAAGATAATTATGTAACTTTTATGGGAGGGTACTGTCAAAGGTACTCTCCTATTTCTATAACTATTTTTATAACAAAATTTTGGAGGTGAGATACGAAATGGCAAAAGAATTTAAAGATTTTACATTTATGGGAAAGAAACTGAGCGATTTGAGTGTGAAATATGTATCAGTGGATTTTGATGGCGATGCTGATGTGGATATGGCGATGGAGAGGGATATGGAAACAGGAGAATCTAACCGTTATAAAATAGAGCCGAATTATTTTTATGATAAGTGGAATGATACATTAGAATTTGAACTTGATATCATTAAAGATCCATGTAAGTTTACCGATCAAAACAGTGCCATAATTACAAAATCTGAGCGTCGTGAAATCACAAAATGGCTAACTTCTTCTCACTTTCCAGAATGGTTAACGTTTGAAAAAACAGGTGATTCCGCTGACGATGGTATTCGATATTTTGGATGGTTTAACAACATTGAATCTTATTCTGTGAATGCACAGACTTTTGGTTTGAAATTATATTTTAAATGTACGACTCCTTTTGGTTATACGGATAATCTTATAACAAATGTATCCTGTACAACATATAAAAACGTTTTAATTTCTAATAATAGTGATGAGTTAAATAGCTATGTATATCCATCAATTGACATTATTCCAAAGGCAACGGGTGACATAATGATATGCAATATGTCGGATTGTATTATTCGTGAAACGGGAACATTGTCTTCTTTGAATACAAATTATGTAGGACAACTAATTTCCTATGTTGAATTATATGCAAAATCGAATGCTTGTACTGTTCAATTTGATATTTCAGAATCAACAAAAGATGTGAATTGGAGATGCGGAAGTACACTTGCTCAATTTAAATTAATTGATATTTATGGAAATGAAACAGCATGTACTGTATTTTATAGAAAAGATTCTAAAGTATACTATATTATTGAAAATGGAATTATGGTTATGTCTGTTTCAAAGGACTTGAAAATATCTATGGATTGCCAAAAATTAACGATTAATGACGAACTTGGGAGAATGATTCGATATGAAAAATTAGGCATCAATGATGTCGCTCATATGTATTGGATACAACTAGCTCATGGGAATAATTCATTCTTATTCTATGGTAACTGCGATTTTCGTATAAAACACATTGAGGCACGAAAGGTTGGTGAATAATTTTGAACATTGTTTATGATCGTTATAACCAACCAATACAAAGTCATGTGTATTTAGGTACACCAAACAATAAGATTCTATGTGCTATCAACGGAATCGAAGAAAGTACATTTCAGCTTACTTCCAAATTCATTAATACATATGAATTAACATTTAATATTAATGAAAAGATTTTAATCGAAGATGAACATGGTTTATCGAAATTAGTACATTCCAACGTATATGATTTAGTTGCTTGGCTTATGCGAGTATACGTCGATAATGTTGGATGGTTTATCATGGATGCACCTAAAATATCACATGATGGAATTAAAGAGACTAAAACTATTACCTGCCACTCAGCAGAGATAGAAATGGAGCAACATGATTTAAAAAAATTTAAAATTAATCAAGGAACTACTGACTCGTATGAGATGTTGGCAGATGATAATGTAGAAAAAATAGATGATGTAGAATTTGCCAAAGAACAGATAAAATTTTATAACCCAGACAATCCACAGCTCAGTCTGTTAGATCTTGTTCTTAGGGCTGGCAATGTATATGGCTGGACGATTGGAGAAATTGATACTGTTCCAAAGACATATAGAACATATAGGGATGGAAAATATGTTGAAACATACACTCTTCTATCCGATGAGATTGGATCGTTCGATATAGAAAGTCAGGATGTATATTCTTTTTTTACACAGGATATGGCGCAGTATTTCCAATGTATATTTGTTTTTGATTTTCTTCATATGAAGATCAACGCTTATCATCCTGAAAATTACGGGAATAGTACAAATATAAATATCAATTTCAAAAATTTGCAGCAGTCTCAAGAAATATCTGTTGACGATTCTAAAATGTTTACGCGTTATTATGTACAAGGATCAGATAATCTTGGTATTACTTATGTAAATTTTGGATCGAACTATATTGAAAATATTGATTATTACTTAAATGAAAAGTATTTCTCTTCTGCTTTTATTCAAAAATATAATTTATGGAAACAAGATGCGGAAAACTGTAGGATTGATTATATTGAAGCGACTAGAAAATATAATCAACAGATGAAAGTTATCACAGAATTGTATGATCGTGTTCCTTTGGATGATTGCTCTACAAATTGGAGTACATTTACAGATGATGAATTAAAAGAAGCGCAAGCAAATTACCAGGCCCAACTCAAGGGTTATGAGCAATTCTATGTAGATAGCAATGGCAACTTTGATGAGGATGCTTTAAAAAAGTCTTCGGATGCTAATGATTATTATCAAATTCGAGATGTAATTCTTCCATCTATTCAAATCGAAATGAATAATCGTCAATTACCTACGGACGATGACAATGCAGATTATGTAGATTCTTATAAGACCAATTGGAAGTTATACGGATTAGACGAATTAAAAGTAAAGCTGCAAGAGTATAAAAACACAGTTGAAACTTGCAAAAAGGGCGGTTACGATAAACCCTATTCTGAAGATTCTTCTCACACTAAAGACATTCATGATAAGATGTATGCAAAATATCTGGACGCTCAAAATCAATTAGATTCTAATTATGTAGGTGGATGCCAGGAAGCATATGCTCAGAGACAATCTGAAATTGATGCAGCAAATGATGTTTTAAATACTTATAGCAAAGAAAGACTTGAATTAACAAAAAAGGTTAATAAAGAAACGTGGACACATCAAAACAATAATTATTTGGTTGACGAAAAATCAAATTGTATTATTGATGCTAAAAATCAAAAAATTGCATCACCGTCCGACACTATATCATTTACCGAAAAAGATCTTTTAGAATTATCTAAAGTTTATTACGATGGCACATATTCGAATGATAATATGTTCCTTACAGATTCTGACGATCAGGTTTCTGCTATTGATGAACAACTAAAGCTATTCAATACGGCGTCTGATGATTTATATATATCTTCTCATCCGCAATACCAATATATAACCTCGTTGGATAACTTTTTGGCAAAAAGTGAATATAAGGATTATACAAAAAATATAAATCGCGGTGATTATTTATATCTGACAATAGGAGATAATAATGTTGTTAAACTTCGTCTGATTGAAATGACATACAATCCATTAATGATGGATAACAATATTGAATTAACTTTCTCCAATATGACAAGAACAAAAAACGGATTTTTCGATCTTCCATATCTTCTTGATAATTCATCTGGTGGCAGTAAATCTTCCGCATCTGGCTCGTCTAATAACTTTCTAAATAATGAAGGCGTCACTCTTACATCTGGGCTAATCCAAAAGCTTTTATCTTCTGGTGCATTCAGCAATAAAGTTTCTTCCATTATAAATAATGAATTCGCCGGTATGCTTGGTAGTGGTTCTATATCATTACAAGAATTAAATGCCAAGTTGATTAAAGTTACTGATCTATATGGTGAGAATGGATATTTCGAATATCTACAGTCAAAATTAATTTCTGCTGATAAAATTGTCGCAGGTAGTGGTAATTTTAAGGAATTATCCGCAGTTGTTGCTGCGATTGATAGTTTATTGGCTGGAAATATATCTGCAGAACTTGGACACCTTATTCATCTTACTGCTAGTAATGTTGTTGTTGACGATGCAGTCATTCGTGATTTGATTGCGGCAAATATTACTGTAGCAATGCTAAAGGCAAGTACTATTTCTGCCGATAAATTTAATATTGCTTCCGACGATGGTGGACTTACTATCGTTGGTAACACAATGCAATTTAAAGACAAAAATAATAATGTACGTATTCAAATTGGTCGTGATGCAAAGGATAATTTTACGTTTACTTTGTATGATGAGACAGGTAAAGGCGTATTAATTGATTCTAAAGGCATTAAAGAATCTGCTATCGCTGATGGATTGATTAAAAACGATATGGTTGCGGATGGAACTCTTTCTAAAGATAAACTGAATTTCAATGTTATTGAAGCGGATAAGAATGGAAATGTTGACGCAGCGAAAGTCATCGTTAATGGTCATGGAGTTGATGCAGAGTTCACTTCAATTAAGCAACAAATTACTGATCAGATTGAAAATGTAGAGGGTAAAATTGGTACACTAGATTTGTATGGTGAACAGATATTTCGAAAAATAGATGGTGTTATATCTCCAAACAATATAACTATAACGGCAAAATATAGAAATGATGTTAAAATCGGTAAATGGTATATAGATAATGTAGAAAATACAAGATATGTATCTACGGATAAAACTTCAATCATAATACCATCTTCTTATATTGCAACATTACCATCAACAAAAAAATCTTTAGTTATTAAAGTCGAAGATTCCACAAAAAAATTATACGATGTATTAACTGTACATATTTTGGATAGTTTAAATGGAGTCGATGGACAGCCTTCTATTTCTGTAATTATCACCAGTGAAAAAGGAGTAGTGTTTGATGATGATACAACAATTACGAGTACTATATGTACATGTCAAGTATATAAAGGTGCTACGCCTATGGAACCGATATTTTACAAATGGCAAATTATAAATAACGAGTCAGGTGATTGGAAAACGGTTGGAAATAATAAAACATTGACAATTAATGTTGATAAATCAATTATACGTAAGAGAATTCGTTGTCTAGTTGATATTGGAGACGTAGCACAAGTGTCAATTACGGACGAACAATCAAATACATTACAAGATGAAAATGGAATTAGTTTATATTCCATTGAAGCAGCATCAGATACTTCTGCTTCGAGCAAAAATATTATTGATGTAAATACAACTGAAGTACTTGATTCTTCTGATAGCGTATTTGTCAATAGTGGAAAATCTCTTAAGCAGATAAATTATGATTTATTAGCAGATGCAATTTTAAATAAATTACTCAGCAAATCTTATGAAAAGATTGGAACAAATGTTATCGATGCAATCAAGGAAAATGCGAATACGTTAACAGATAAAGATATCGATACATTAATTGAAAAAATGTAACACATAAAAAAGGAGGTGAGCAATGTTACTATCAAGCAACGAATTAGACATGTTGATTTTGCAACATGGAAAAGATGGAACATCCGCAGATTCCAAATATATCTGGGTGAAGTATGCACAAGATAAAAATGGAACTGACTTGACGGACGATCCAACAAATGCAGTTTATATAGGCATTGCTTATAACAAAACTGAAAAACATGAATCCGATAATCCTAACGATTATACATGGACAAGAATCAAAGGTAACGATGGAGAATCGGCATATACTGTTATTCTTCAAAATGAAAATATAACATTCTCTGTTTCTAATCAAAATAATATTGCTTTAATGGATCAATCTTTTGATACTTCTGTTGTGGTATTCAAAGGTACAGATGCAGTTAGTAATTTCACTATTGGAACAGTTGAAAGTAAAAATGGAATTTCGGTAATACAAAAAAATAATACAATCACATTTTCTGTCGAGGCTGGAAATAAAATTGAAGCAGATTACGGAAAATTCTCCATACCAATTTCTGTAAATGGATTAGTATTTAAGAAAGAAGTTTCTTGGTCGCTTGCAAAAGCAGGTGCAGTTGGTGGTCAAGGAAATCCTGGCGAACCTGCTTTAAGTATATCTCTTGGAAACGAATCACAAAATATTCCATGTACATATGATGGGCATGTCATTAATGATATGTTAATAGAGATATCATTTGTAGGGTATCGAGGTTTAACAAGAACACCATGTAACGTAGCAGTCGGCACTCTTCCATCTGGAATGACTCTTGGGTCAACTGAGAATTGTACAATATCTAATGATGGATCGATAATTTTGAATATCGTAAAAAATGCTACACTTGGCACTGAATTAACATTAACTGGAAATATAGTCTTAACATTTAGTATAAATGGAAAAACATTAGTTAAAAACTTTACCTGGACAAAATCTAAAGATGGTGGGTTGTCCTATATCTACTCCATAGAACCATCATCATATGTAATAAACAAAACATATGATGGAACACTCTCTCCTGCTTCTATTACATTTAATGCTTATTATCAGAAAGATGGAAGCGATAGAATTCCGTATCATGGTCTTTTTACAATAGAAGAATCGACAACAGGAAGTGATTTCAAATCCACATATCTTTCTTCAAAAAATGAATCATCTTTAACTTATACCCCAACGTCAAATAACATTAAAAGTGTACGATGTACATTAAGTCAAACTGACAAAGTATCTGTTGTGCTAGACAGACAGACGGTTATCGTATTATCTGATGACAAAATGAAGGATGCTTTGACTACTGTAACTACCAGAGTTAATGGTGTATCTAGCAAAGTGGATGGTATCGACAAGAAAATTACAAACAAGGTTTGGCAGACAGATATTACAACCGCAGTAAATAATTATGATGGCACAACCGTTAAATCTCTTCGGGATCAAGTGAGTTCGCAAGAAACTAAGATTGGCGAAATAACCTCGGAAGTATCCGATGTTAAAACCACAGTCAAAAATAATCAAGCAAGTGTCCAAAAAGACATTGCTTCTATAAAACAAGATGCTACAGGATTCAAACAAACAGTTGCATCTACATATGAAACTAAAAATGACGCAACGAGCAAATATTCAAGTTTTGACCAACGTGCTGGAAAAATCGAAACTAATGTCAAAACACTTCAAGGAAATGTTACTACCTTATCTCAAACAGATACAGAAATTAAAGCAGAACTGAAAACTGCTAAGGGTGATATCACGACTTTAAAATCTGACGCCTCTGGTCTTTCGACAAAAATCACGAACGCCCAGGGAGATGTTAACATTTTAAAAGCAGATGCAAAGACAATGAAATCAGATATTTCGGATGCAAAAGGCAATATTTCTGAATTACAAAGGACGTCAACAAACCTTCAGTCGCAAATAACAAATAATAATACTAATATTAATATTCTTAGCCGCGATCCAATGAATTACTCACAATTAAAAGAAGACACTGCAGATTATTTTGGTTTTACATATGATAATACGGCAGATGGTAAATGGTATACAGTAAAAACTTTGTCAAGGGATAAATTTATTTCTGGATATTATGAATGTATGGGTGGAGAATCATTTAATATAGAGTTTGAAATCTCTACTTCTGTAAAAGGCAACTCAACGAATGAAGGAACAGATAGTACTTATAAAGGTACTGCGATCGGCTTATATGGATTTAATGCTCAAAAACAAAGCGTTGGTATTAATTATAGCGCAAGAACAACTGCTACTGCCGCAGCAACAGCTACAAAAATTAGTTCTGTAGTTAGCGTTCCAGTAAATTCAAGATATTTTCGAGTATTCCTTCAAACTGAAAGTTGGGGAAATTTTTCAGGAACATTAAAAATTCGCAATGTGATTGTATCTCGTATTAAGGCGATGGAAACAAGAATATCTTCTGCCGAAACAGCAATCCAGCAAAATACAAATGATATTTCTTTACGTGCTACCAATGTGCAGTTAGATCAAGTAAAAAAAGAGATTAATGGTAATTTTGCCAATTATTCTACAACAACAGAAATGAACTCAGCCATTAATCAAGCTGCAAATTCAATTACATTGGATGTGAGTAAAAAATATACAGAAAAAACTGTATATGACCAAGGAATTGCTGATGCAAAGAAAGATGCAACTACAAAAGCTGATAATGCTTTAAATAGTGCAAAAGCAGATGCTACAAGTAAAGCTAATAAAGCAGAATCAAATGCAAAAGCAGATACGGCAAATAAGCTAAAGAATTATTCTACAACAACAGAAATGAATAGTGCTATTAAAGTGAAAGCAGATAGCATCACACAAGAAGTATCTAAAACATATACAAAACAAACAGATTTCAATTCTCTTTATATTGGAGGCAGAAATCTTGCTCGAAATACATCCAGTTCTTATTCTTCTGAGTTTTCTGGTTTTAGTGGTGCAGCAAATATCTGCCCATCAGTTGCAACCGTTCTAACAGATGGTCTTGCTGCTGGTGATGAAATTACGATTCATCTATATTATAATTATTCAAATATTGTTGCTGCTACTGGGCAAACTGCCAAAGTATGGATACAAGGTAGTGGAAATGTAACGGGATGGAGTTCTGGAGTATTTCCATCAAGTCCAAGCATTGCTATTTCTGGAAGCGGAACGAAAGAATTTTTATATACGACAACCGTTTCGGAAGACCAGATAAAAAATTCATATTGGCTTGTTAATCTAAGACATGATTATGTCCAAAGTGGAACTGTTCGATGGAAAATGTTCAAAGTCGAAAAGGGAAATCGTCATTCCGAATGGAGTCCGGCTCCAGAAGATACAAGCGCTGCTATCACAAAAGTGGAACAAACAGCAACAGGCATCAGAGCGGATTTAAGCAATACACAAGGAGACATAAGTTCATTACAAGCGACAGCTTCTGGGCTACAAAAGAGTATTTCTAATGCACAAGGCGATATTAATACTATGAAATCAGATGCTACAAAAATAAAAACACGGATTTCTAATGCTGAAGGAGATATATCGACTTTACAACAAACAGCGAATGGTTTTCAAGTACAACTTAGTAAGAAAGCAGATCAAGTTGATAGTTTTAATTGGAATCTTGTTCCAAATTCATACAAGATGAACAATCAATGGAGTGCCGCAGGTGGTTTTGTCGGTACAACTACGGTTGTTTTAGATCCGGATGCTTTATGCGGTTATCATATTGAGGTTAAATGTACTACTGCTGGATCAGGGCCTCATTATCCAGTATTCGGTAAAACTTCGGATAAGGTTGGAAAAACATATACATGGAGCTTTTGGGCAAAATGTAGTGCCAATAAGTCATCTGTGCCAGTCGGACATGAGTGTGGTGGTATAAAGAGAATTGATTTGACAACATCTTGGCAGAAATATTTCATGACTTGGAAATACATAGATGCCGCACATTCATCATTCACATTCTATGCGACATTTGCTGTCGGTGAAATATTGTATATTCGTGATTTTAAGATCGAGGAAGGATCTATTGCAACAAAATGGGCGCCAGCTGAATCTGATCTGAAAGGTGAAAAAGGCGACAAAGGGGATAAAGGCGATACTGGTGCAAGTGGAAAAGGCGTTAAATCTACTGCAGTAACATATCAGGCAAGTTCGTCTGGAACTACGATCCCTACTGGAGTATGGTCAGCAACTCCTCCGGCGACAAGTGCGGACAAACCATATTTCTGGACTCGTACGATCATCACCTATACGGATAATACAACTTCAACTGCTTACAACGTTGGCAGTACACCGGAAGGAATTGTCGTCGGCGGACGAAATTTATTGGTGGGAACACATAAATCTCCCATAACGTATACCTATCCAACATCGGGATATGCTGATAAATACTCATGGAAAACAACGGTCTTACTAAATGGAAGTGTATATACATTATCCTTCTGGGCAAAGTCATCTGTCAATGGCGATAAAATACGAGTGCATTTTTATAATCCGTCAAATATTATTTCTGTAGTTGGTAGTCAAGGACAAAGATCAACCGCCATTGATGGTTTGTGCGACTTCGTTCTTACTACTACAATGACAAAATATTGGGTTACATATACGATACCTAAAGGTGGAAATAGCACGAGAAGTGTTATAATTCCGAGATTAGGTCTAGACGTTACTGGCACCGGAACACTTACTTTTCAATGGGAAAAATTAGAAGAAGGCAATATGGCCACAGACTGGACACCGGCACCTGAGGATTATGTGTCTTTTGTTGACGTGGAGTATTATCTCTCAACTTCGGCAACTTCATTGTCCGGTGGATCATGGTCGACGACAGCGCCGACATGGGTTAATGGAAAGTATATGTGGAGTCGTACAGTAACAATTGATGGGTCTGGAAACAAAACCTATTCCCCGAATCAAAATGGAGTTTGCATTGCAGGAGCACAGGGAGCAACCGGAGCCAAAGGTGATAAAGGAGATACTGGAGGGACTGGTGCAACCGGTAAAGGCGTTAAATCTATTGTAGAACAGTATTACAAATCAACGTCAGCAACAGCCATGTCCGGCGGATCGTGGAGCACGACTTATCCTGGATGGGAGAACAGTAAATATATTTGGACGAGATCGGTGATTACCTATACTGACAACACGACTTCAACGACAACAGCAGTTTGCGTCACGGGAAGTAAAGGGGATAAAGGTGCTACTGGAGGAACTGGTCCAACTGGAAATGGTATCAAGAGCATAACGGAGCATTATGCTGTTTCAACCTCGAATTCGTCGGCTCCTACGACATGGTCAACGGCTGTGCCAACAATGACCGAAACAAATAAGTATTTGTGGAATTATGAAACCATTACATATACAAATAACACCACAAATGATACGGCTAAAAGGGTTATTGGCGTTTATGGCAATAAGGGAGCCACTGGAGAAGATGGAAAAAATGGTACAAATTTATGGGTAAATCCGCTATTTGAGTCAGGAAAGCCTCAGATAACAAGGATTGATACAAGTGTCACAGCTCCAAATGGCGCGGCAGTTAATATACTTGATCGCAGAGATCATCAAAATAGCTCAACAGCTTTTCCAGTATTTCCGGGACACCAGTATCGCATAACTGTTCACCGAAAGCGGATAACGGGTTCCCTCGAATTGAACTCCGGCATATGGTACATAACACGGACGTCTGGAAACGCTTACGATACAATTGTGGCACCGACATCAACCAAAGATCTTGGTAACAGTTGGCAGGAAGCGACATATAACTTCACTTGTCCATCAGGAAAATCAAAAGGAAGCGTATATTTTCAGATAGAACAGCAGACAAACAATATCACAACTAAATGGTATATTGCAAATGTCATTTGTGTTGATATAACAGGCTTAAAAGGTGATACTGGAGCCAAAGGTGATAAAGGGGATAAAGGAGCAACAGGTAGTGCTGCTCTACAAGTTAAGCGAAACTTTAGTGGAACGTATACGAGTGTTGGACAAATAACAACATGCGGTACTAATGATTTTAACAGACCACCTTTTGCCGGAGATACATTTATTTGTTTAGATGGATCATCAAATACAGGTACATGGCTTGTAACTTCCGTATCTGGTGGCACAGTGAATATTAAACTATTAGCGTATGTCAATAGCAAAGGAGCAACCGGAAGTAAAGGAGATAAAGGTGAGAAAGGTGAGAAAGGTGAAGCTGATATTAAGTGTTACCCGCTGAGGGGTGGCGCAAATCAGCTCGTATGGTCTAAACTTGGAACTCTTATATCAGCAGGGGATAATAGTAATTTTATTATTAATATCTATACCGGAAACGGATATAACGGACATGCACAACAGAACTCTCAAGCCGAAATCGTAATCAAAGATGGATGGCAAGCATCGGCTTCAACAACTTCAGCATTTGGAGTTAGTGTAACTAGACAAAACTGCGATGACTTGAAAGTTCAAGTGCGAGCAACAGCCTCAAACAAATGTGATGTATGGGTATATTTACCTTGGGCATATAGCTGGGGGACATATACGATTGCAGGAAAATATACATCTTGGGAAACATCATCTACAACTCAGACTACCGAGCCAATAACTGGAACATTACAGGATTTGGCATATCGTATGAATTCAGAAAATGCAGCAAAAACAGCAACCAACTTTATGGAGTTTACTTCTGGAAATGGTTTACAAATTGGAAACAAAACTGATGGCTCTTGGTCTGGTTATCGAACCAAAATTTCGGCATCGGCGTTTGAAATAATAAATCAGGCAGGAATAACTCTTGCATATTATGGTGATAAGTTGATCCAGCTCGGAAAAAATACAAAAGATTCGGTTATTGAGTTGTGTGGCGGTCTTGGAAAAATACAATCTAAACAGTATTACGGATATCAAGCATGTGAAATGTCAAGTGACTATGTAGCATTAAGAAGTACTCACCAAGCAGTATTAACCAGCAGTACTTCAACCGGTAATTGTATGGTATCGGCGGCAGAAAATACATTCGGAGCGACAGCCACTACTACCGATAGCACTGGAAAAACGACAAAGCAAGGTGATATTGATATATCAGATGGCGTTGTTGAATTTTCATCTATTCGAAATGGATATGATTGTGCTGTTGGTGTTTATGCTGGTGGATGGTCTGGAGGAACATATAGGGGATCATTTTCCCCATCGAAAGGTTATACCGAAAAAGTATTGCTTGGTGACAATGGCGCTGGACAGTTATGGGATAGATTGATGGCTAAAAATGCAACACAGATAATGTCAGATAGAAAAGCAAAATATGATATTAAGCCATTGGGTGCAGATACGGAATCACAAATAGCGACCATGAGCCTCGACTCGGAACATTCCAACGCCAATCCTGTGGATATTCATTCAGAACTCTTTGATCGGCTTCAGCCAGTACAATATAAAATGGTGAATGACGATCAACGAATTCGTTTCGGATTTGTGGCACAAGATGTCGTGGATGCTATGAAAGAGCTTGGAATTCGTGAAGACGAGCTGGATTTGGTACATCACGATCAACGAGTGACAGAAAATGGCTACAATGACACATATGGGATGGTATATACAAACTTGATCGCGCTTATTACACACGAACTTCAGCTTGAAAAGCAAAGAAGATCGAATCTTGAGTTAGAGGTCGCAGATCTAAGAAGTGAACTTGAAACCATGAGGGATAATCTCTCTGGGAATACAAATTAATTTTAGGAGGACAGAACTATGGCAGAAGTAAAAGCAACTTACACAAAGGATATTCATTATTCGGGTATTATTACTGTAGATGGCGAAACAGTAATATCTATGGACGCAAACATGGACGCAAAACATCCAGATGTACCGATCATTAACCGATACATCAATAATGGCAGAAAATATAGAGCAAATAAGTCTGCTATTGATGATATTGTTGATAAATTTGAAAATGATATCTGGGCTGAATATGATGAATATATTGCAAAGCTAGAAGCAGAAAACACAAACACTGTATCGAAATAATTTAATACATATTCTTTACATACCATTTCCGCTCGCCCCATTCATATATTAAATATATTTGGTGCATTTGATAATCTATCTCGCATTCACAAGTAAATTGAATATATGTTATATACTTTACTTGTGTCTTCATTGTTACAGGAATAGAGCCATGTTCTTTATATCTAAAATACAAAGGCATGACTCTTCCTTCTGTATCGAAAGACGCAATTACTGGTACTGGTATTAGATTTTGTTTATTATACATACAATCATCTCCCTTACTATTAATTTACCATATTATCAATTATTGTCAAGGGATGATATAAAATAGAAAGGAGGGAGTAATGAGCAAAAAGTTAAATGAACAAGGTTTATCTCATTTATTGTTAAAATTGAAGTCAATATTTGCTACAAAACAACATTCTCATACAAAATCAGAAGTCGGTCTTTCAAAAGTAGATAATACGTCAGATGCAGAAAAATCCGTAAAATATGCTGCTACTGCTACATTTGATTCAAGTGGACATCGATATCTTTCCGTTTTTCACTGGAAGTACCAAAAAGTTTCTTCGTGAGATA